>Ga0222422_100057_pt1 | contig 153512 bp, 163 predicted proteins | sample 3A1ome_FD_182469 | JGI IMG/M metagenome (GOLD analysis project Ga0222422, IMG submission 182469) | Enriched microbial communities from leaf-cutter ant dump, University of Wisconsin, Madison, United States - 3A110A (version 2) | ecosystem: Environmental > Terrestrial > Nest > Insects nest > Nest...
CCGGTCTTTTTGCTTTACGGGCAATAAACACATGCCCGATACTTGGTGACGCGGGGTGGAGCAGCCCGGTAGCTCGTCAGGCTCATAACCTGAAGGTCGTCAGTTCAAATCTGGCCCCCGCAACCAAAAACAAGCCCAACCTCCTGAACGATTTTCCGTATAGCAATCGTTATTGCTTCATCTCGGTTATCGATAGATTTCGCACAGCGTCTGGATAATGCGGATAACGGTCGGGTCTTTCAGGCTGTAATAGATGGTCTGACCGTCGCGCCGTGTGTCCACAAGGCCCTCGGCGCGCATCTTGGCGAGATGTTGCGACGTGGCTGCCTGTTTCAATCCGATATAATCTGACAACTCGCCAACACTGCACGCCTGCTCGATCAGCTTGCACAGGATCAGCAACCGTTGTTCGCTTGCCAGAAGTTTAAGCAACCGCGCCGCGGATTGGGTGCTGTGTGCGAGTTCAGTTATATCGGCCCTGTTCGTCAAATTGGCGTACTCGGTTAAAAAAGTTGTGCCGGTGACATTGGCAGCCGGCGCGGGGGTGTCAACCTGTGTTGACCTGCGGATCATGATTTTTCGCCCTCAGGCAGGGCTTCGGTCTTGAGGGCAATGTAGATCGCCGGAATGACCAGCACGGTCAGCAATGTCGAAGAGAGCAGGCCGAATAACAATGAAATCGCCAATCCCTGGAAAATCGGATCGGTCAGGATTACCGCTGTGCCGATCATCGCCGCCAGCGCCGTCAGGAGGATCGGTTTGAAGCGTGTGGCGCCGGCGTCGAGCAGAACCGTCTTCAGCGGGCGATCGTAGCTTCCGTCCGGCTGTTTGTGATGGCGGATGAAATCGACCAGCAGGATCGAGTTGCGCACGATGATCCCGGCGAGGGCGATGAAGCCGATCATCGAGGTCGCCGTGAACGGCGCGCGAAACAGGATATGGCCGATCACGATGCCGATCAGTGTCAGCGGCACGGGCGTCAGGATGACCAGCGGCAACCTGAACGATTTGAACTGCGCCACGACCAGGGCGTAGATGCCGAGCAGCGCCACGCCGAAGGCCGCGCCCATGTCGCGGAAGGTGACCCAGGTAATCTCCCATTCGCCGTCCCACAGCACGGTGGCGCGCTGCTCGTTATCGGGCTGACCGTGCAGACGGATGTCGGGCACGCCGATGGCGGCCCAATTGGCGGTCTTGATGCGGTTGTTGACATCGAAGATGCCGTAAATGGGCGCTTCGTACTTGCCTGCCAGTTCGGCCATGATCATGTCGACATCGCGGCCGTCGCGGCGGTAAAGATGCGGCGAGGACAGGGTGTGCGTCACATCGGCCACTTCATCCAGCGCGACAAGGCGAATGCCCTGCGCGGTCTGCGAAGTCGCCACCGGCATGGACAGCAGGCTGGGGTTAAGCGTCCGTTGCGATTGCGGCAGGCGCACGGCGATCTGCAACGGCTCCCGGCCCTGGCCACGGTTGGAATAGCCGAGCACGGCGCCGTTCATCAGGGTGCTGGCGGCGGCATAGACCTGGCCGTCGGAGACGTTCAGCGCTTCCAGATGGGTGCGGTCGGCGGTAATATCGACGCGCGGCTGAGGCACGCCGTAGGACTCATCGACATCGACGATGTAGAGGATCGACCTGAAGATGCCCTTGACCTTTTCGGCAACGGTGTGGCGCGTGGCGGCGTCGGGGCCGTAGACCTCGGCCAGCAGGGTCGCCATGACCGGCGGTCCCGGCGGGGCCTCGACCACCTTGAGCATACCGCCGGCGGGCAGGGGGATTGCCCTCAGGCGGTTACGCAGGTCTATGGCGATGGCGTGGCTGGCGCGCGAACGCTTGCCCTTGGGCAGCAATTGCACGTTCAGGTCACCCTGTTCCGGGTTCGTGCGGAAATAGTAGTGACGTACCAGGCCGTTGAAGTTGAACGGCGCGGCGGTTCCGGCATAGGAATCGATGGCCTCGACCTCCTTCAGTTGAGTCGTGATGCGCGCGGCTTGAGCCAGAACGCGCTGGGTGGTTTCCAGCGTCGTGCCCTCCGGCAGATCGGCGATGACCTGCAGTTCCGATTTGTTGTCGAACGGCAGCAGTTTCACGGTCACTGTCCTGGTGGCGAACATGGCGCAGGCCGCCAGGGTGGCGACGCCGACCCCGATCAGGAAACGCCAGGCGGTCTTTTTATCCGCGATGACTTTTTCGGCGACGCGGCGATAGGCCTTGCCGATAAAGCCTTCGTGGTCATGGCCATGAGCCGGCAGCGTCTTGCGCGCAAAGCGGATCATCAGCCACGGCGCCAAGATCACGGCCACGAAAAAGGAGAAGATCATGGCCGCCGAGGCGTTGACCGGGATCGGCGCCATGTACGGCCCCATCAGGCCCGACACGAACAGCATCGGCAGCAGGGCGGCCACGACGGTCAGGGTGGCGATGACGGTCGGATTGCCGACCTCGGCCACGGCATCTATGGCTGCCTGAGCGCGCGGACGGCCGTCATTCATGCCCCAGTGGCGCGAGATGTTCTCGATCATGACGATGGCGTCATCGACCAGTATGCCGATGGAGAAGATCAGCGCGAACAGGCTGACCCGGTTGATGGAATAGCCCATCAGGTGGGAAGCGAACAGGGTCAGCAGGATTGTTGTGGGAATAACCACCGCCGTCACGCCGGCCTCGCGCCAGCCGATGGCGAAACCGATCAGGATGACGATGGATACCGTCGCCAGTCCCAGGTGGAACAGCAGTTCGTTGGCCTTTTCATTGGCGCTTTCGCCATAGTCGCGCGTGACAGAAACAGTGACGCTGGCCGGGATCAGCGGGCCTTTCAGCGCCTCGACGCGCGCCAGAACAGCCTGCGTCACCACCACCGCGTTTGCGCCCTGGCGCTTGGCGATGGCGAGCGATACGGCGGGCGCCTGGCGCCATTGACCTTCCCTCAGTTCGGTATAACGAAAAACCTGGCTCTGGTCCTGACGTGGCGCGGTGACGACATGCGCCACGTCCTGCACCAGGACAGCCTGACCGGTGATCGACGGCACGGTGATATGACCGACATCCTGCGTGGTTTGCAAGGTCCTGCCCGCGCCGACAATGACGGCCTGGTTGCGGTCGCGGACCGTGCCGAGCGGCATGGCGGTATTGGCGGCCCTGATCGCCCCCGTCAGTGCATCAAGCGAAACGCCGCGGGCGCGCATAAGGGCCGGATCGGGTTCGATGCGGATTTCTTCCGGGCGACCGCCGACGATGAAGGTCAGGCCGACCTCATCCACCTTGGCAACTTCGGCGCGCAGTTTGACCGCCAGATCGTACAATCCCTGATCCGTCATGCGGTCGCCGGCGCCGGGTTTTGGGGAAAGGGTCAGGACCAGCGCCGGCACATCATCGATGCCGCGCTCCTGAATCAGGGGGGCGGTGACGCCGGCCGGCAAGCGGTCCCTGTTGGCCGAAATCTTCTCATGGATGCGAATGGCGGCGTTGTCGGGATCGGTGCCGACCTTGAAGCGCGCCGTCACCAGCACATGGTCGTCATCGACGAAGCTGTAGACGTGATCGACGCCGGACACGCTCTTGAGGATGGCCTCCAGCGGCTTGGCCACCAGTTCCACACCGTCGGCGGCGCGCACGCCCGGATCCGACACGGAAATATCGATCATCGGCACGCTGATCTGCGGTTCCTCCTCGCGCGGGATCGACAGGACGGCCAGCAGGCCAAGCAAAATAGCCACCAGCAGGGCCAGAGGCGTCAGCGGTGAATTCAGGGTGGCGGCGGTCAGGCGGCCGGACAGGCCCAGGCGGCCGGATTTCGATGCCGGTTCCATTATTGCGCTCCGTAGGCGACGACGCGATCGCCGGCATTCAAACCGCCAAGGATTTCCACATGCCGGGTGTCATAGGGCGCGGTTTCGACGGTCGTCTCGATGACATCGCCGTTCCTTTGCGCCAGTTTCACATAGTCGAGGCCGTAGCGCGTGGAGACATAACTGCGCGGAAGCAGGACGGTCCGACGCTGGCCGAGCGACACCCAGGCCGTGACCTTGGCGCCGACGGGAAGGCTCTCGAACCCAGCGGGCGTAACATCGGCCTCGACTTGGCCCAGCCTGACCGACGGGTAGACGCGGGTCACCGTGCCGGTCGCTTCAAGGCCGGCGGCTTCAAGGCGCACGCTTTGGCCAGGCTGCACGGCCCGGCTCTGGCCCTCGGGCAGTTCGATGCGCACGACCGGCGCGCCCGAAGTGATAGTGGCGATTGACTGGCCCGTCATCACGACCGCGCCCCTGGGCACATCCGCTTTCAACACCCGGCCCGTGTCGGGGGCGTAGATCGCGGCCTGGCCGCCATAAGCGGCATTGGCCGCCGTCTGGGCGCGGGCGGCCCTGGTATTGGCCTCGGCGGATTTCCAGGCGGCCTCCGCCTGGTCGAGCGCCGCCTTCGCGTAATAGCCTTTGTCGTACAGCGTCCTGACGCGACTATACTGCGCCTGGGCCTGGACAGCCTGCGCTTCCGCCGCCACGGCCGCGGCCGCGTAGGCTGAGGTTTGGGGGGCGATGCGGGTATCCTGTACCCAACCGATGAGCTGGCCTTTTTGAACATTGTCGCCTTCCCTGACGTTCAGCGCCGTCAGCGCCCCTGAAAGACGGGCGGTGGCGTCGGCCATCTTGTAGCTGGTCAGGGTGGCCGCCACCGGCTTCAGGTCATCGACCTCGGTCGAGGCGACCGTCAGCGCCGGTTGCGAGGCCACGGCGGGAGCAGGCGCATGAGTCTTCTGATCGCAGGCGGCCAGGCCGGTCAGCAAAAATCCGGCAGCGAGAAGGGAACGGGTAATCATGATGGAAAATCCCTGGTTGCCGCTTAACGCTCGGTCGGCAGGCCTTGCGCCTTCCAGGCCGAAAGGCCGCCGGCCAGATGGCGATCGATGGCGACACCGTGCGCCTTGCATATGCCCAGCGCTTTCGCTGAACGGACGCCGCCGGCGCAATGCAAGACAAGAGTTTTGCCATCCGCGATCGGGAGCGTTTTCGCATCGAACCGCGACAGGGGCATATTGGCGGTGCCTTTGATCCGCTCCGCCCGGTGCTCGTCCGGTTCACGTACGTCGACAAGAATAATCTCGCCGCTGTCGAGGCCGGCCTGCACTTCCGCGGGCGTCATATGGATTATTTTAGGGGCACCAAATCCAAACATTGCAAAGAGTCCTTCCTGAAGGCTGCGGCGAAAGCGCACAATTGGAACATATTATATTGCGTATATACGAATATTCTAATATATAATCAAGAGGCGTGATGTCGCAGGGAATGATCACCATGAACAAACATATCCATCCAAGAATAATCATATTGGGCGCCGGCCTGGGCGGCTCGATCGCCGCCTTTGAAATCAGGCATGCTGTCGGTGACGCCGCCGAGATCGTCGTGGTCAGCAAAGGCCATACATATCAGTTCGTGCCGTCCAACCCATGGGTAGCCGTCGGTTGGCGCAGGCGTGAGGCGATCGAGGTCGACCTGCGTCCGGTCTTTCAGAAAAAGGGCGTCATTTTCCATCCCGAAGGCGCGGCGCGTATCGATCCGGCGAACAACGCCGTGTACCTGACAACGGGCGAGACGCTGACCTATGACTATCTGGTCATCGCCACCGGCCCGGAACTGGCCTTTGACGAGATCGAGGGGCTGGGGCCGCATACCGGCTTCACGCAGTCGGTCTGCCAGGTCGATCACGCCGTTGCCGCGGGCAGGATGTTCGATGAACTGGCCGCGAATCCGCAATCTGTTGTCATTGGCGCCGTGCAGGGCGCGTCATGCTTCGGGCCGGCTTACGAATTCGCCATGATCGTCGATACCGAGTTGCGCAAGCGCAGGGTGCGCGACCGCGTGCCTATGACCTTCGTGACTTCGGAACCCTATATCGGCCACCTCGGTCTGGATGGGGTAGGTGACACCAGGGGGCTGCTCGAAAGCGAGATGCGCAACCGGCATATCAAATGGATCACGAACGCCAAGGTGAGCCGTGTCGAAGCTGGCAGGATGCATGTCGAGGAACTGACCGGGGACGGCGCGCATAAGGCGGACCATGAACTGCCTTTCGGATTTTCGATGATGCTTCCCGCCTTCCGGGGCGTCGGAGCGGTGCGCGGCATCGAGGGCCTGACCAATTCGCGCGGGTTCATTCTGATCGACAAGCATCAGCGCAATCCGGCCTTCCCCAATATCTACAGCCTGGGTGTTTGTGTCGCCATTCCCCCGATGGGCAAGACGGCCGTCCCGGTGGGCGTGCCCAAGACCGGATTCATGATCGAGTCCATGGTTACGGCCGTGGCGCAGAACCTGAAAGAAGAACTGGCGGGCAGGGACCCGACCCACGAAGCGACGTGGAACGCCATCTGCCTGGCCGATTTCGGGGACGGCGGCGTGGCGTTTTTCGCCCAGCCGCAAATCCCGCCGCGCAACATCAACTGGTCCGGATCGGGCAAGTGGGTGCACATGGCCAAGGAAGCTTTCGAGGCCTACTTCATCGGCAAGGTCAAGGCGGGCAGGAGCGAGATGTTCTTTGAAAAAATGGCGCTGAACCTGATGGGCGCCCACAAGCTGAAAGGGGAATGATCATGAACCTCGACAAAGCCGTGCTGGCCTTTGCCGGCACAGTCGTCCTGCTGGGCCTCGCGCTTGGCCATTTCGTCAATCCGCTGTGGTTCTGGCTGTCGGCTTTCGCCGGCGCCAACATGATCCAGGCGTCGGTTACCGGCTTCTGTCCGGCGGCCATGATTTTCAAAGCTCTGGGCGTCACGCCGGGTTGCAGCTTCAAGTGAAGGCTTATCCGATGACCAAATCCTATCCCAATATCACAAAGCGAATTTCCGCCAATATCAAGACCCTGCGCAGGGATATTCCCGAGACGATGGCCGGCTTCTCGGCCTTGGCCCAGGCTGCCGGCAAGGACGGTGCGCTCGACAGGAAGACCAAGGAACTGATCGCGCTGGCCATCGGCGTCGCCACGCGCTGCGACGGTTGCATTGGTTTCCATGCCGAGGCTCTGGTGCGCCTGGGCGCGACCAGGGCCGAGGTCGAGGAATGTCTGGGCATGGCGATCTACATGGGCGGCGGTCCGTCGCTGATGTATGCCGCCGATGCGCTCATGGCCTTCGAGCAGTATTCGACGCAATCATAAGGTAATCCGGCATAAGGTAATCCGGCGATAGCGCGGCTTGTCCTTCTTTCCGTATTGGTTCCTGATGGCGAACGCGCGACGATGGCGCCAGACCCAGAACCGGGAGAGGTATCCATGCCACATCATCGTGCGGTTACAAACAGTCGTGACATCGGTCACGGCACGGCTTTTACCATCCAGAGCGGCGCCCTGCGCGGACAGGATGTCATTGATCTGAAACTGGCCGGAGATGGAATCATCGAGGTGATTGTTGAATATTTCAACGCCTCAGGCCTGGCCATTCGCCTGAATGACGCCATATGCAAATGCCGGCCGTGGCGAATGGGGGACGCGGACGTCAACCGATTGTCGGGGACGATTTCCAGTTGGACGATTGAGCAGATCCTGGAAATCCCGGCGGACGAAGCTGTCAGCGTTTAACCGGTTTTTGCCACGCTTAGGCTTGACCCGGCCCAGGCTTGCGCCCTAAGTTCATATAGCTGCCGCGTGGGGGCGCCGGCCGCGTGAATGGAATGGGGGATCCGGGTTTGACGCAAGACGGGGCAACAGACAGCGCCTCACACGCCGCGACGGCCGTTGCGCACACAGGCGCGCCTGTCGATGTCGCCGAGGCGAAGCGGCTGATTCTACAGGTTAATAGCCACCACGATCTGCAAACCACCTTCACCGCCATGCCCAAGCCGGACCTGAAGGCGCTGGAATTCTGGAACAGGGTTTTTAAAAATATCGGCGATTTTTTTGAAAAGGTCGCCAGTGTCTTCAAACCGCTTGGGCCTTTCATGCCCTATATATTGGGCGCGCTGGCCATCGCCTTGATCGCGCTGCTGCTCTCGCCGTTTGTCCGCATGATGATCACTTCGCGGTTTCAGCGCCTGTTTGCGCGTGACCATCTGCGCGCCGATGCGCCCTGGCGGCCGACGCGGGAAGCGGTCGTGGCCCTGCTCGGCGATATCGACAAGCTGGCCGCCGCCGGTGATTATGACGAGGCCGTCCACCTGCTGCTCGTGCGGTCTGTCGCCGATATCAACGCTTTTCGCCCCGATCTGGTCCGTAAGCACTATTCGGCGCGGGATATCCGTTCGCACCCCTTGTTGCCGGAGGCCGCCCGGCCGGCCTTCACAGAAATCGTGCATTGCGTGGAAAAGAGCTATTTCGCCGGCATCCCCGCCACGCGTACTGATTTCGAGGCCTGCCGCGCTGCCTATACGGCGTTTATCGCCGCCGAGGGGATTGCCTGATGGCCCTGAAACCGGCGGCGCAGAAAAAAACATTGGGGGAACATATTGGCGCAAGAGTGGGTAAAGCCTCCGGCTGGTTGCCCGCCGTGGCGGCGTTTCTGTGCCTGTGCCTGTTCGCGGCGGCGGCCATTACCCTGCTCGATGCCAATTCGGTGCCGGAAACCGGCCAGAGGGCCAATGCAACCGGGCTTTCCGCGCAGGGGACCGCGGGGCTTCGCCGTCTGCTGGCAGCGCGGGGGCACGAAATCATCATCAACCGCATGGAAGATGGCCCGCTGATCGAGCATGGCGATCTGGAAATCATCACGCTGGATGATGATGGCGGCACTCTGACCTACGCCTATCATTTCGGCAGTGACGACAAGGCCTCTGCTTCTGATTCGTCCGGGGTGTCGTCGGAAAGCGCTTCCGTCAGTCAGACATCGGGCCGGTCCGGGGATGACGAGAACACGGGGTATGGCGCAGCTCAGATTCCTGATCCGAAGCGCTCGAAACATGTGCTTAGCCAGCCATTGGGCAAGGTCGTGCTGATTGTCGCGCCGAAATGGAATGCCGGGCCTGACCCGCGTAACCGCAACTGGGACCGCGGCCCAACGCTTGTGGCAACGGCCAACGTGGTGGAAAGCCTGGGCTTCCTGTCGCCGGTAAGCGAAACGCCGGCACCGGAAGACAGCAAGCAGGCTGCCGCCAGGGTACAGGCCTCGCCACCAGGCACCCGGCCAGGCACCCGGACAGTGCGCAATGGCGACAGTTTGGTCACCTTCGATACTGCGTCCTATATGTTGAAACGCGATACGCGGGCTTTGTCGGCGGCCGAGATGAAGGCGGCCGCGAATGGCCAGAAGGACCTGCCCCTGAACCATCGGTGGACCTTCAGGCCGACGGTTGAAGGCAGTGCTTTTGCCGCGCCCGTGCCGGTAGGCGTTATCAGCGGCCTGCAATCGATCACCGGGCCGAACCTCAAGCCGCTTCTGGTCGGTCCCAATGGCGAGGCGGTCCTGTCACGCATCATCGTTACCGGCGACCGTGCCCAGCCGAAGGCGCCGGTCTATCTGCTCAGCGATCCGGATCTGCTCAATAACCAGATACTGGCCGATCCGCAGAAGGTGATCGCCGCATTGACCCTCATCGATACGATCAGCCCGAAGGCTGCCCAAAACACTACAAAGCCCGGCCGGGTGATCTTCAACCTGACGTTCAACGGCATCTCGACCGACCATGATCTGCTGCACGCCCTCAGCCGTCCGCCTTTTATCGCCGTGCCGCTGTGTCTACTGATCGCCGGGCTTGGCCTGATGTGGGCGGCCTTTTCCCGTTTCGGGCCGGCCCGCGAGGCGCCGATTGAAGTGCCGCTGGGGCGTGGCGTGAAGATTCTGGCCGATAACGCCGCCCGCCTGATGGCCATCACCCTGAAAGAGGTCAGGCTGGGGCCGGCCTATGCCGATCTCGTCCGCGACCAGGTGCTGAAAGACAAGGGGTACCGCCTGGGCGTCAGTAACGAAAGTCCGGACGATCTCGCCGAACGTCTGGGGAAGGCGCAAAAGACAACCGACTCCTTTATCGACCTCAAGGCTCGATCGGCCAGGGTCATGACCGTACATCAGCTTATCGATATCACACTCAAGCTCCACGCCTGGAAGACGGAGATACAACGTGCTCATACCTGACATCCAAGCCTTCGCGGCCCGGCTGCGCGCCGAAATCGGCAAGGTCATCATCGGTCAGACCGATACGGTCGACCTGCTGCTGACGGCGCTGTTTTCCGGCGGCCATATCCTGCTCGAAGGGCCGCCGGGCACGGCCAAGACTTTGCTGGCACGGGTTTTCTGCCAATCCTTAAGTTTGAGGTTCGGCCGTATTCAATTCACGCCGGACATGCTGCCGGGCGATGTGCTCGGCTCGAACCTGTTCAATTTCCAGACGTCGAGCTTTACCCTGACCAAGGGGCCGATCTTCTGCGACCTGCTGCTGGCCGATGAAATCAACCGCACGCCGCCGAAGACTCAGGCCGCCCTGCTGGAGGCCATGCAGGAGCGGTCTGTCACGCTTGATGGCGTCAAACATGATCTTGGCCAGCATTTCACCGTTATCGCCACGCAGAATCCGATCGAGCAGCAGGGCACCTATCCGCTGCCGGAGGCTCAGTTGGACCGCTTTCTGTTCAAGCATGTGCTGGGCTATCCGTCGCTTGAGGAAGAAAAGCGCATCGTCGATACCGCCGGAAATGGGGCGGCCACCGATCCGGTATTGGCCGACATCTCGGCGGTATTAAGCGCGGTGTCGCTGGCGGAAGCCATTCAGGTGGTGTCCACCGTCAAACTGAATGGCGCCAATCTCAACTATATCGTCGCCCTGATCCGCGCCACCCGCGAAGCGCCACAGTTATCCGTCGGGGCAAGTCCGCGCGCCGGCGCCTTGCTGGCTCGCGCGGTCCGCGCCAGGGCCGTGCTCGATGGCCGCGACTATGTGCTGCCCGATGATATCAAGGCGCTTTATCCGGCCACCATGCGCCATCGAGTCCTTCTGTCGCCTTCGGCGGAGATCGAGGGGGAGAGTGTCGATCGCGTCTTGCAGGGACTTCTGGAACGGATCGAGATTCCGCGGTGATGAAGGTGAACTCCGCTGTCAGTTGCCCCCTCCGTCAGCGACTTCGCGCTGATACCTCCTCCGCGATGCAGGGGAGGAGAAGGTAGCTATGCCCATCTATCCCACACCGCGTCTGCTGATCCTGCTGGGCCTGAGCGTGCTTGCCGCGCTTGGCGTCGGGATATTCGCGCCCGGTCTGTGGGTCTGGGTGCCGCTGGTGGCCGCGCTGCTGTTCGTCGCCGCCCTGCTCGATGGTATGTTCGCACCGGTCGGCGCCGGGCTGACGTTCTCGATCAAGCCGCCGACCGTGCTCGGTGTCGGGCGGACGGTCGATGTGCCGTTCGAGGCGCGGTTCACCAAATGGCGGCAGCCGGGAGTGATTGAACTGCGTCTGGGCCTGCATCGCCTGCTGCTGGCCTCGACCTATGAACGCCGGTTGGCGCGGGCGCAGGGCGCTTTCCACGGTACGCTGAATCTGAAAGCGATGGCACGGGGGCGTGGCGATATCGAGGCCGCCTATATCCGCTGGCAGGGTTTCCTGGGGTTGGTCCATGTCCAGACGCGCGTTCCGCTCGATACAGAGATCGTGGTGACGCCGGACCTGCAAGGCATCGAGCAGGACGCCGCCGACCTGTTTTCGCTCGATAATATCTATGGTGTACGGGTGCAGAACCAGCTTTACAACGGTTCCGAATACCATGCCCTGCGCGAATACGACGCCTCACAGGATCATCGCCGCATCGACTGGCGGTCGTCGGCGCGGCATATGAAACTGTTCTCGCGCGAGTATCAGGCCGAGCGCAACCATCATATCGTCCTGGCCTATGATACCGGCCGCCTGATGGGGGAACCGCTCGGCGGGCTGAAACGGCTCGATCGCGCCATCTATGCCGGTCTGCTGCTCGGTTATACGGCGCTGAAGATCGGCGATAATGTCCGCACCTTCGCCTTTGCCTCGAAACCTTACCATAAGGCGCCGGCTATTTCGGGCGCCAATGGCTTCAATACGTTGAAGTACCAGCTATCGGCGCTGGAGGATTTGCAGGAGGAATCCAATCACACACTGGCGCTGGCGGACCTGAACGCCACAGTGGCGCGGCGGTCGCTGATCATCCTGTTTTCGGATTTTATCGACGAAATCAGCGCCGACCTGATGGTCGAAAGTCTGAACCGCCTGTCGAAAAAGCATCTGGTGTTGTTCGTCACCTGCCGGGATGAGGTGGTGGAGGATCTGATGGCGCGCGCGCCGGCGCAGGCGGAGGACGTGACGCGGGCCATCTTCGCGCGCCGCCTGGCCAACCAGCGCGAACGGGTTTTGACGCAGTTGCGCCGCCAGGGCGTCGAGGTGCTGGAAACGCCGACCGAGCAGATGGCGACGGCGATCGTCAGCAAGTATCTGGCGCTGAAACGCGCGGATCGGCTTTAGGGGGAGACGAGATGCAGAAAGTAAGAAACCCCACCACCAACGCGCAAGAGCGCGTCGGTCCCCTCCCCATCAAAGATGGGGAGGTACAGGTTATCCTGTTCTTGTACCTTCCGGGCTATGCCGGGGAGCCGGGCGGCCGTTGCCGGGGAGCGCACGACGACGCGAAGCGGCTAGATGTGGTGGTGGGGTATCTTGCTTTGGAGTTCGCTTATGACCGATGACGCCCCCAAGCCCGTCCTGCGCCTGAAAAGCCAGAAGTTCCGCGAGGCGCGGCAATCGGACTGGCGGACCCTCAGCACCCAGCTCGACAAGGTGGAAAAGCGGGGCCTCGGCAGTTTTTCCATCGATGAACTGCTGAATCTGCCGCTGCTTTATCGCTCGGCCATGTCGTCGCTTTCCATGGCGCAATCGATCTCGCTCGACCGCAACATGATTACCTATCTGCAGGCCCTTTGCGTACGGGCCTATGTCTATGTCTACGGGCCGCAGACCCGTTTCAAGGACGTGCTTTACGGCTTCTTCGGGCAAAGCTGGCCGCGCGCCGTGCGCAAGCTGGGGGCTGAGATCGCCCTGGCCTTCGCCACCCTGGTGATGGGGGCTATCGCCGGCTGGCTGCTGTGCGCCCATGATTCCAGTTGGTACAATGTCTTTCTGCCGGGGGAGCAGGGCAGCCGCGGGCTTGGTTCGTCGGCGGAAGATTTGCGCAAGACCATCGGCGGCAATCCGGAAGGTCACGCCCTGTCGCCTTTCGCGGTTTTCCTTATGACACATAATGTCGGCGTGGCCATCTCGACCTTTGCCTTCGGCGCGGTCTTCGGCCTGCCGACCTTCGCGCTGACCCTCTATACAGGGATCACGCTTGGCGCCATGGTCTGGCTGTTCGCTCAGCAGGGCATGGGGTTCGAATTCGCCGCCTGGCTGACCATCCACGGCACGACCGAACTATTCGCCTTGGTCATCGCCGCCGGTTGCGGGTTCCATATCGCCCGGCGGCTGATGTTCCCCGGCGATGCCACACGCAAGGCGGCGTTGCAGGCGGCTGGCACGCTCACCGGCACGGCCATGATCGGGGTCGCTATCATGCTGACGGTCGCCGGCTGCCTGGAAGGCATAGGCCGCCAACTCATTACTGATCCGTTCGCCCGCATCGGCATCGGCGCGGTCATGCTGACGATCTGGGGACTGTACTATACCAGCGTCGGCCGCAAAAAGCCGGAGGAGAGCGCCTGATGGCCGCAGCCAAACGCAGCAAGCGCGACCTGATCAGCGATGCGCCTTATGGCGAGGGCCGTACCGCGTCGGAAATCCTGACGCCCGAAGGCGTGATTCTGCCCTTCATCAATGCGTCCTTCGGTGAACGCGTGGGCGCGCTGCTGCTCGACTGGCTGATCATGATCCTGGCGCCGGTCGTTGTCCTGATCATCTGGATCATCCTGCCGCTCGAAGGCGTTTTCGTCGGGGGCAAGCACAAGGCGCTGAGTTCATTCGTGCTGATCGTGGGGATGTTCTTCCTGTTTTTCATCCGCTCCGGCTACTTCATCTTTTTTGAAATGGGCCCGCGCGCCGCCACGCCGGGCAAGCGCGTTATGAAACTGCGGGTGATCTCGCATGACGGCGGGCGGCTGACCCCGGCGGCGGTCTTCACGCGCAATGCCTTGCGCGAGGTCGAGCTGTACCTGCCGGTGACCCTGATCTTCGCCTGGTCGGCGAATCATTCGGCGGGGGCGTGGCTGGCTTTTTTCTGGGCGCTCGCCCTGCTGCTCCTGCCGCTGTTCAACAGGCAACATGCCCGGCTGGGTGATTTTCTGGCCGGCACCCGCGTCGTTCATATGCCGAAAGCGGCCCTGAGCTACGATCTGGCCGATCTGGAAGGCGATCGTGGTCTGGGCCTCAGCTTCACGCCGGAGCAACTGGCCTATGGCGAGATGGAACTGACCGTGCTGGAACAGGTGCTGCGCGAACGCAAACCGGCGGTGATGCGGGCGGTCGCCGCCAAAATCAAGGCGCGGATCGATTGGATGGACCCGAAGAACGATCCGCCGAGTGACGAGAATTTCCTGCGCGCCTATTATGGTGCCCTGCGCGCGCACCTGGAAGCCAGGATGCTGCTTGGCCGCCGCCGTAAGGACAAGCACGACGCGCCGGTGTAAGAGTTGGTCAAGGCGGATTGCAACGGGCACAGGCAAGACCATATGAGAGGTCTGTACTGCCTTAACCGGAGAGATGACATGGCCGACAACGATCCCGCGAACAACCAGCCGGCAGGCTATGTGCCGCCGAAGATATGGCAATGGGATAAGAATAATGGTGGCCAGTTCGCCAGCATCAACCGGCCCATTTCCGGATCGACGCATGACAAAACCCTGCCCATCGGCAAGCATCCGCTCCAGCTTTATTCCCTGGGTACGCCCAATGGTATCAAGGTCACCATCATGCTGGAGGAACTGCTGGCGCTTGGCCATGCGGGAGCGGAATACGATGCCTGGCTGATCAATATCGGCGAAGGCAATCAGTTCGGCAGCGGTTTTGTGTCGATCAATCCGAACTCGAAAATCCCGGCCATGATGGATTATTCGACCCATCCGCCGACGCGCCTGTTCGAGAGCGGTTCGATCCTGTTTTATCTGGCCGAGACATTCGGCGCTTTCCTGCCGACGGAACACCACAAGCGCGCGGAGACGATGAACTGGCTGATGTGGCAGATGGGTTCGGCGCCGTTTGTCGGCGGCGGTTTCGGCCATTTCTATGCTTATGCGCCTTTCAAAATCGAATACGCGATCGACCGCTACGCCATGGAAACCAAGCGCCAGCTTCATGTGCTCGATACGCGGTTGGGCCAGACGGAATATGTCGCCGGCGATGACTATACCATCGCCGATATGGCCATCTATCCCTGGTATGGCGGCATCGTGAACAATGCCTATTCCGCCGCCGAATTTCTCTCTGTCAGCGAATACCAGAATATCCGCCGCTGGATGGACCAGCTTGAGGCGCGCCAAGGCGTGAAGCGCGGCCGCCTGGTCAACCGCGCCGCCGATGGGCTTAAGGAGCGCCATGACGCGGCCGATTTCGACGGGTTGCAAACCGCCTGATACAATCGGTCACCATATTTCGCTTGCCTTCGCCGCCGCATTTGGGTTTGGGTTCGCGCAGTTATTGATGACTCGCCGGCAAGGATAGGTCGCACAGATGAAGATTACGATGATTGGCTCAGGCTATGTCGGCCTGGTTTCGGGAGTGTGCTTCGCCGAATTCGGCCATGACGTCATCTGCATGGATCTTGACGCCGATAAGATCGAGGGCCTGAAGAAGGGCGTCATTCCAATCTTCGAACCGGGCCTTGAAGAGATGACGCTCGATAACGTCAGGGCGGGCCGCCTGACCTTTACCACCGATATCAAGGCCGCCGTGGCGGAATCGGATGTCGTCTTCATTGGTGTCGGCACCCCGACCAACAAGGAAACCGGCCACGCCGACCTGAAATATGTCTATGCCGCGGCGCGTGATATTGCCCGCTCGGTCGAGGGTTTCACCGTGGTCGTCACCAAGTCGACCGTGCCGGTCGGCACCGGGGATGAGGTCGAGCGCATCATCCGTGAAACCAATCCGCAGGCCGATGTCGCGGTCGTCTCCAATCCGGAATTCCTGCGCGAAGGCGCGGCGATCAAGGATTTCATGATCCCCAACCGCATCGTGGTCGGGATCGAGGACGAGCGCGCCCGGCCGGTTATGACCGAGGTCTACCGCCCGCTGTTCATCAATCAATCGCCGCTGATGTTCACCACGCGCCGCACCTCCGAACTGATCAAGTACGCCGCCAATGCCTTCCTGGCGATGAAGATCACCTATATCAACGAAATGGCCGACCTGTGCGAGGCGGTGGGCGCCAATGTGCAGGAAGTGGCGCGCGGCATCGGGCTGGATAACCGCATCGGCACCAAGTTCCTCCACGCCGGCCCTGGCTATGGCGGTTCCTGCTTCCCGAAGGATACCCTGGCCCTGGTCAAGACGGCGCAGGATTTCGGTGCGCCGATCCGGTTGATCGAGACGACGGTGGAGATCAACGACGCCCGCAAGTCGAAAATGACGCAGAAGGTGATCAAGGCGCTGGGCGGCAGCGTCGCCGGCAAGACGGTGGCCGTGCTCGGACTGACCTTCAAGCCGGAAACCGACGATATGCGCGATTCCCCGGCCATCACCATCGTTCAGGAACTGGTCGCGGCCGGGGCTTCGGTGCGCGCCTTCGACCCGGAGGGCATGGAGAATGCCAAAGCGGTTCTTCCGCAAGGAGTTGGATATTGCGAAGGGCCTTATGATGCGGCCACCGGCGCCGATGCGGTGGTGGTCGTCACCGAATGGAACGAGTTCCGCGGCATGGATCTGAAGCGCATCAAGGCGGCGTTGAAGTCACCGGTCCTGATCGACCTACGCAATATCTACCGCAGGGAAGAGGTGGCCCGCCATGGCTTCGCCTACGCTTCCATCGGCCGCCCCGGCGAGGATATTTCAGCTTAAACGGACTGGTCACGTTCGCCGAGATCAATGCCCGGCGAGGCAAAAAAATCGTCCCAGAGGCTGTCCGAAGGGATGATTATCCGCCGCTGGCCTTCGCGCAGAATGGTTACCTCGCGGACGCCTTCGGGAAAGGCGACAGCCTCGGGCAAGCATACGGCTTGTGAGTGATCTGACAAAAAGAGAGAGGCGCGGATCATTTGGCAGTTCCTGTTTGATCTTGCCGCAGTGGCGCGGTCGAGCCGCGCAGGACGATATCGTGCGGCAGGACCAGATGGGGCACCGGCGTCGGCCATTCCGATGTGCCGAGCGGCGACAGGCGGGTGAACAAAAGATCGCCCGCCGCCGCGCCCAGTCTGGACACCGGCTGGCGAACCGTGGTCAGCGAGGGCCACAGCATTTCCGAAGTCGGGATATCGTCGAAGCCGACGATCGAGCAGTCATCCGGCAGGGTGAGGCCCATTTCGCGCGCCACCTTGATGACGGCGGTGGCCATCTCATCATTGCTGGCGAAAATGGCGGTTGGGCGGTCCCCGCGCTCAAGCAGCCGCCGGGCGCAGGGCACGGTGGCGAAATAACGGAATTCCCCGTCCTCGATGAGCGTGGGATCGATCTCCAGTCCGGCCTCTTCCAGGGCCTGGCGGAAGCCCTCGAAGCGCAATTCCGTCGCGGCATGGTTGGGCAGGCCGCGAATATAGCCGATGCGCCGGTGGCCATAGGTCAGAAGGTGCTGCGTCATCTGGTAGGCGGCGCGCTTTTCGTCGATGCGGACGCTCGGCAGGTGGCCGACCTCGGTCACCGGCGCGACCCGGACATAGGGCACGCCGGCCTCATCGAGCACGCCCAAAACAATCTCGTTATCGGTCAGGGGCGCGGTCAGGACCGCGCCGTCGAGTTTCAGGCGCTTGACCAGATCCTTGGCGCGGCGCTCGATATCCGGGCTTTGGTAATCCAGTTCCTCGACGACCAGATGATAGCCGAAATAGCGGCAGCGCTCCATCAGGCCAAGCTGGACGTCATGGGTATACAGCCCGCCAGCGTCGCCATATAGATGCGCCACGACATAGGATTTTTCTGGGGCCAGGCTGCGCATTCCGCGCGCCGATTCATTGGCCTCGAACCCCAGTTCGGCAACGGCCAGACGGACACGGGCGCGCATGTCGGTCGAAACATGACGCTCGTTGTTGATGACGCGCGACACGGTTTTGATCGACACGCCGGCGCGGCTGGCGACATCGATAATGGTCGGTTTGCGGGTAATCGGGTCAGGCATGGTCGGGTTTCGCCGGAGGTCTGTGACTGTCTGGCGAAAGCGTAGCATGGTGATGAAAACCGGACAATGACCGGACAATGAAGTAACTGTTTGATCAGGCTTTGGAAAAGCCAGCCGGGCGGCGCGGAGATCAGGCAGTGGCCCTGCCTGCCGGACAGGTCTGGTCCGGTGGAAGAGGCGGCGCTTGACGCCAAGTCTATGAAAAATAGAAATTTTAACTGTGGTATTTGTGCAAAATGCCAGTGATTTCAATAAATTGGTATTATGCGTGCTGGCTGGTATCATCTGACAACATTGTCAGGATTTGTTTACAGGCGGCCCTGTCGGGACTAAGCGTTTTCCGCGTCACAAGCCCCGGATAAAACCGGTCCGATGACCAGCGAAACGATCAGCGGGCTACCGGCATATCCGGGAAAGCGCTTCCTGAGTTTCCGAGACTCAGGAAGCGGTCTTATTTCTGATAGACCCGCACGTAATCGATCTTGAACTGCCACGGCATGGTGCTGTCATCGACGCCGGTCTTGCCGCCGAAATCGCCGCCGACCGCCAGGTTCAGGATCAGGGTATGGGCGCGGTCGAAGGGCCACGCGCCGTTGCCGGTATGCTCATTACGGAAGCGGTAGTAATAGCGGCCGTCTATGCCTTCCTTGATCTCGTCCGGTGTCCACAGCAGGCTGTAGGTATGCCATTGGCCGCAGACGGCGGGCATGGTCTTGAGGATGCCCTTCTGCGTGCCCTTGACGTGGTTATAGAGGCCGGTGTGAACGGTATGATAGATCGTATTTGGATCCCAGCCGACATATTCCATGATGTCGATTTCACCGTCGTCGGGCCATGACAGGTTTTTCGTGGCGGGCAGTTGCCAGATGGCCGGCCAGACGCCCAGGCCGCACGGCAGTTGCGCCCGCACTTCGACATAGCCGTATTCATAGGTATTTTTCGACAACAGACGGGCGGAGGTATAGTGCTGGCCACCCCAGTCGGCTTTGTCGCTCAGGTCTTCCTTACGGGCCTCGATAATAAGGTTGCCGTCTTCGACGTGCGAATTTTCCGGCCGGGCGTCGGCATAATACTGGCGTTCGTGATTGGCCCAGCCATGCTTGTTGGCGCCGGTATCATAGCGCCAGAGACTGGCGTCAGGCAGGCCGGGCGTGTCGAATTCATCCGACCATTTCAATGTGTAGCCGGCGGGCACGCCGCCCGGTTCATCGATGGCCAGTGAATCCCTGGCCGGTGGCGTGGAAGGATCGGCCTGAACCGCGAGTGGCAGGATCAGGGCGGCAAGCGGAATCAGACGGGCACCAAAGGACTTGCCAGAGGACTTGCCAAAGGACTTGAAAGACAGCACGAGGCAGCTCCTGTTAAAGCGTTTCCATTTTCTGTGTTTCGCAGGCGCCTTTGCGGCTTATGCCGGTACGTTAGCAGACGCTCCCGATTATGCAAACCAGATCACGATCGCGCCGGTCAACAGCAAAAGCGCGACGGAGAGAAAGCGGTAGTTCTGATACCATCTGACCGTTTTCAGGTGCGCGGTTTCGGCCTTCCAGACATCTTTGGCGAACATCAGGTGGCTGACCGTGCCGGGATCGGGGGCCGGTGCGGTCAGGCTGCCCACGAACAGGGCCGCCAGCGAAATGGTGAAAATCACCACGGCGGCGACGAGGAAATGCAGCGGAAGGACGTGAAACACCTCGATGCCGAAGAACAGCGCGAAACTCGATATCGTGCCGATCACCAGCGCCGTGCCCGCGCCGGCCTTGTTGGCGCGTTTGATGAAAAGTCCGGCGATGAAGACGGCGGCGATCGGCGGCACGAAATAGCACAGGATGGCCTGGAGGTAGGACCACAGATCGCCGAAATGGATGATCTGCGGCGCCCAGACGATGGAGAACAGCATCAGAATGACGGTGGTGACCTGGCCGGTGCGGACCAGCGCCACCTCGCTCATGCCGGGACGAAGCTTGCGCACGAAATCCATGGTCAGCAGGGTTGAGGTCGAGTTGTAGATGCCGGAGAGGTTGGCGAGAATCGAGATCAGGCAGGCGGCCAGGATCAGCCCCACCAGCCCGTGCGGCAGGATTTTGAAGACGATGTGCGAGAACACCTGATCGGGATTGTCGAGCGAGGGAAACAGCAGCAGGGCCGCCGCGCCGGGAATGATGACCAGGAACAGGTTGGTCAGCTTCATCGCCCCGCCCATCAGCGACCCCCAGCGGCCGTGATCGAGTGATTTGGCGGCCAGCACGCGCTGCACCATGGTCTGGTTGGCGCACCAAAAATAAAAGCCGATCAGGGGCACGCCGGTCACCAGCCCGGTCCACGGCATGGCGGTGTCGTTCGCGGGCAGGATCAGCTTGAGGTGCGCGGGATCGACCGATTGCATGACATGCGTCCAGCCGCCTGCCGCCCGGAAGGTGAAAAAACTGATGCAGGCGCAGGAGATGACGAGGATCAGCCCCTGAACGGATTCGACCATGATGACGGCGCGCAGGCCACCGGCGATGAGGAAGCCGCCGGCCAGTGCGGCGAGCAGGGCGCAGACCTGCCACAGGGGCCAGTCGGGGAACATGATCTGGAACAGCACGGCGCCGGCGAAAAGCCCGCCGGCGGCGTCGAGGAAGATGCCCAGCGCCACCGACAGGGCCGATACATAGGTCCGCACGAACCTGCCGTAGCGCAGTTCGAGAAATTCCGGCACGGTGAAGACCTGCGACTTGATATAGGTCGGCAGCACGAAGGCGCAGAAGATGGTCAGCACGATGGCCGCCATCCATTCATAATTGAAGACGGCGATGCCGTGGGCGTAGGCGTAGCCGGTCAGCCCGACCAGCGAGGTGGCGGAAATGGTCGAGGCATAGAGAGCGAAACCGATCCTGGGCCAGGAAGCCGACTGGCCGGCCAGGAAATGATCGCGCGCCCGCATCATGCGGCGGCGGTCGTGGATACCGAGCAGCAGAAGCCCGCCGATATAGACGCAGAAAACACCCAGATCGAGCCAGGTCAGATTGTGCGTCAAAGGCATATGTCCGCATCCCCGTATAATTGGGATCAACCTAGCGGATTCTAGGCGTGGTGCAAGCGGGCGTACTGATATCGCTTGAAACCTTCGGCGTGCCGCGTAATGTCGCTTAATATACCTGTTGGGAGTTTCAGATGAGTTTTGTCGCCGTCCTTGCCGTTGCTGCCGCTGTTTCCGGCGATGCCGCTTCCCTGCATAAATATGACGGCCTGGCGCTGTCGCCCGATGGCGGGACCATCGCCACTTTTGAATCCGTTGCGCCGGTGGGGAGTGTAAGCGCAGCGCATGCCGTCGTGACCTTGAGAAATACGGCCGGCCAGATCACCGGTACGGCCGATCCCTGCGAAATATGCAAATATGACGCCTTCGCCTGGTCGCCGGATGGGGCAAAACTGGCTTTCCTCGCCGCCGACCGCAAGGCGGGTGTGGTATCGCTTTATGTGCTGGAAAAAGGTGCGCCGCAGCATGTCATCACCACGATCAGGGGCGTGGCGGGCAAGCCGCGCTGGTCGCCGGACGGCAAAATCATCGCCCTGCTGGCCGTGCCGGACGCGCGCAAGGAAACCGGCGCTACCCAGGCGGGCGCGGCGCTGGTCGGCGAGATCGGCGTGACGGGAACGATCGACGAGCAGCGCATCGCCACGGTAGCGGCTACAGGCGGTGAACTGACTTTTGTCTCGCCCGACGATACCTGGGTTTACGAGTATAGCTGGATGCCGGATGGTTCCGGTTTTGTCGCCACCGCCGCCAAGGGCGATGGCGACAACAACTGGTGGACGGCGAAACTGCAAGCCTTCGGACGTGACGGTTCCGAGCGGGTGATCGCAGCGCCGAATATGCAGATGAACATGCCGAAGGTATCGCCCGACGGCAAAAATGTGCTGTTTATCGGCGGGCTGATGAGCGATTTCGGCGCGATTGGCGGCGATGTTTTCTCCGTACCCCTGGCAGGTGGTGAGCCGCGCAATCTGACCCCCGGTTACAAGGCGAGCTTCACCAGCCTGGCGGTGACCCAGTCCGATGTCGTGGCCACGATGATTGTGGGGGGCGAAACCGGTGTGGCCAGAATCGATCCGCTGGAAGGGGTGACTGTGGTGTCGCAGGCCGCTGTTTCAACCATGGCCGGCGATGGTAAAATTTCGCTGGATGCCATGGGAAGCCGGGCGGCGGCCGTGGTGGAAAGTTTTACCGAAGCACCGCGTATCGCTATTGGCGTTTTGGGCGATCTCAAGCCGGTGACGAATGACAACGCCGGCCTGAAGGTGCCCTTCTCCGCCAGGAACATCACCTGGACCCATGATGGCTATGCGGTTCAGGGCTGGCTGCTTGTCCCTGCCGGTATCGAAGCCGATAAGACCTATCCGATGGTCACCATCGTCCATGGCGGTCCGGCCTCGGCGGTGACGCCGCGCTTCGTCGCGTCGGGGGCTATGTATGAACTGTTGCAATCCGGCTATTATGTTTTCCAGCCCAATCCGCGCGGATCATTCGGTCAGGGCGAGGTTTTCACCCGCGCCAATATCCGCGATTTCGGCGGGGCGGACCTCGGCGATATTCTCAGCGGTATCGATGCCGTGGAAAAGGTGGCGCCGGTCGATGACAATCGGCTGGGTATCTTCGGCCACTCCTACGGCGGTTTCATGACCATGTGGACGGTCACCCACTCGAAGCGCTTCAGGGCGGCGGTGGCCGGGGCCGGTATCGCCAACTGGATCAGCTATTACGGCCAGAACGGCATCGATCAATGGATGATTCCCTTCTTCGGCGCCTCGGCTTATGACGATCCGGCGATCTACGATAAACTGTCGCCGATCCGCTATATCAAGAATGCGACGACCCCGACCTTCATCTATGTCGGCGAGCGTGATATCGAAACCCCGGCGGTGCAGTCGATGGAGATGTGGCACGGCCTGAAAGCGCAGGGCGTGGATACATCCCTGGTCATCTATGAAGGTGAGGGGCATGGCATCCGTAAGCCGGAGCATATCAAAGACATGAACAGCCGTATCACCGGCTGGTTCGACAGATATCTGAAGCCATGAACAGGTTCGGTCCGCTCCCGCCTGGCCATGTGCCCGATCTGCTGGAACCCGGTCTGAAAGTCGTTTTTTGCGGCACGGCGCTGGGGCGGGTATCCGCCGAACGGCGGGCCTATTACGCTAATCCCGGTAATTTCTTCTGGCGGACCCTGCACAATACCGGCCTGACGCCGGAATTGATCAAACCGCAGGACTATGCGCGCCTGCTCGGTTACGGTATCGGGCTGACCGACCTGTGCAAGGCGCATTTCGGCAATGACAACCAACTTCCGGCGGATGCGTTTGATGCTGACGCCTTGCGGGAAAAGATCGAGCGTTTTCAGCCGAAAATCCTGGCCTTTACCAGCAAGACCGGCGCGGGCGTCTTCCTTGGCAAACCCACCGGTGCTATTCAACTTGGTTTCCAGCCGGAGCAGATGGGCGGCACGCGGCTGTATGTCCTGCCATCGCCTTCGGGGCAGGCGCGTATCTTCTGGGATCAGCAGGTCTGGCAGAGGCTGGCCGACGCGGTGTGTGGCATTGAAATTGCAAAAGAGTAAGATATTGCATGTCAGAGTCGAAATTTTAGACGACTTTTAATTTAAGCCGGTTATGAAGGATCTGGTTTGCAGTAAAACGGATGCGTTTATTTCATGGCGCCACGGGGGTGGCGTCGGGGGCGTACAAGCGTGTTTGAAATATGTAGAGTATCCGCGAGGGAGGCGTTGTGCTCCCGCTTTGGCGATCCTGTCGCATTTTCATTTATGGAGATTATGAGTGTCCCTGACCTACCAGAACCTGCGTGACTTTCTTATTGAAGAACTGGCGCTCGATGGCGAAGAGATTACAGCCGACACCCTGTTGTTCAGCAGTGGCCTGGTCGATAGCTTCGCGCTCGTGACCCTCATGACCTATATTGAAAACGAAGGCGGCGTCACCATTGCGCCGACCGATGTCAAGCTTGAGAATTTTGACAGCATATCGCGCATTCTCGCCTATCTCGGATCGGCGGGCTGATCCTTAATTCTGACCGGAGCCAGAAATTTATGCAGTCGTTTGAAAGCCGGATGACGCATGTAGCGGCGCAGTTTGGCACGCCGCTTTATGTGTACGATGCCGATGAGCTGACCCGCCGTTTCGAGCATCTGAAGCATTTGTTCGGACAGCATTTCGGCGTCAGCTATGCCGTCAAGGCCAATCCGAATATCGAACTGCTGCGCCGCATGCTGCCGCATGTCGCCACCTTCGACGTTTCGTCCTACAAAGAAGTGGAACGCGCGCTCAGGGCGGGTTGTCCGGCGGACAGGATCACGTTTTCGGGGCCGGCAAAACGTGATGCGGAAATTCGGGCGGCCGTTGCTCAGGGCATAGGAGAACTCGTTCTCGAATCCCTGGCGGAGGCCAGGCGGGCCGACTTCTGGGCCGGTGAAATGGGGGTGCGCCAGTCGGTGCTGATCCGCATCAACCCGTCGACCGGGCCACGCCATTTCGGTGTGAGCTTTTCCGGTCGCGCCAGCCAGTTCGGCATCGATGACGAGGTGCTGGAAGAGGCGGTCGACACGGTGCTGGCCCTCAGGAACCTGAAGCTGATCGGTTTTCATATCTATTCGGGCACCAACAGCCTGAATCCGACAGCCATCGCCGAGAATTTCGCCATCTTCATTCAGCTTTTCCGCCGCGCGGCCGGACATGCGGACATCCGGCCGGAAAAGCTGGTGTTCGGTTCCGGCTTCGGCCTGACCTACGGGGGCGCGGATGCGCCGCTCGATATCGAGGCCGTCGCCAAACTGGCCTTGCCGCTGATTGACGACCTGAAAAGCGATCCGCGTTTCGCCGATGCCCATTGCGTGCTCGAAATGGGGCGCTGGCTGATCGGTCCGGCCGGTTGGCTTCTGACGGGCGTGGTGGGGGAAAAGCACACGCGCGGCGTCGATATGCGCCTGTGCGACGCCGGGTTTAACAATCATCTGGCGGCCTGCGGCATGATGGGAACGATCATTCGCCGTAACTGGCATATGATGAACGTCTCCAATCCTGACGGTACGGAGCGGAAATATACACTGGTCGGCCCCCTGTGTACGACCATCGATGTGCTGGCGACCGATATCCTGCTGCCTGAAGTACGTGTCGGCGATGTGATCGCGGTCGAGAATTCCGGTGCCTACGGCCTGACGGCCAGTCCGTCGCGTTTCATCAGTCATCCTGAACCGGCCGAAATCGTGCTGGCCGGAAACGAGGTGATCGATGCGACGGAAAGCGCGCTCAATCACTGGACGGATGTGGATGCGAGCGGTCGGCTGAAGGCGCCGGATTCTTCGCTGCGGGACGCTTCACTCAAGGGATGACCGGCGCATGACGAGTGGTTTATGGCGGCGTTTTGAAGTGGTTGTGGCCCAGAGAGGGGAGGCGCCGGCGATCATTCAGGGGGACTGCCGCGTCAGTTTCAGCGAACTGCGAATCAGGGCGGCGGAAGCGGCGGCAACGATGGTTCGCTTCGGCGTAATGCCGGGCGACCGTTGCCTGGTCTGGGCGGGAAATTCACCTGAGCTTGCAGCTGCACTCCTGGGCGCATGGATGATCGGTGCCATTGTGGCGCTGGTCAATGACGAGGCGCCGGTCACCCATCTCAGCCATGCCGCCGGTGTAACCCGGCCCAGGGTCGCGTTCGTCGATGAGAAATGCGCCGATATTGCCGCAGGCACACTCGATTGCCCGGTGCTTGTGCTGGGAAGCGAGGCGGCCGATCCGCTCACGCCATCGGCTCGCGGACTGATGCACGATCTGGAGCCGGCATCCATTTTTTTCACTTCCGGTTCGATGGGGCCGCCGAAGGGCGTGACGCAAAATCACGCCACCCTGCTGGCCGGATGCCGGATGGTGGCGGAACATCTCGGATTGCGCCCGGATGATCGGATATTGTGCCCGATCCCCTGGGCCTTTGATTATGGCTATGGCCAGCTTCTTTCCACCGTATTGCTGGGCGTGACCCAGATCCTGCCCGTGGCGCGTAACCCGTTCGCGCTGTGCGAGGCCGTTACGGCGCACAGTCCGACCGTGTTCGCGGGTCTGCCGTCGATTTTCGCACTGTTGCTGCGCGGGTTGTCGCCATTACGCGAGACGGATTTGGGTTCGCTGCGCCTGGTGACCAATACCGGCGGCCTGATCCCGCCGGCGATTTACGCCGATGTCCGGCAGGTTTTCGGACATTGCGACATCTCGCTCAATTATGGCATGACCGAAACCTATCGTAGTGCGGGCCTGCCGGTGGCTTTGGCGGGTGAGCATCCTCATTCGGTTGGGTTTGGTTATCCCGGCGTCAGGCTCAATGTGCTGCGCGAAAGCGGTGAGGAAGCCGAGCCGGATGAAATAGGCGAGATCATCCACCGCGGCACGGGCGCCTTCATGGGTTATTGGGGGGCGCCGGAAGCGACCGCGAAGGTCCTGCGGCCTGATCCGCTTTGGGGCTATGCCGGAATCCCGGCGCCGAACGTGGTCTTCACAGGCGATCTCGGCTGGAAAACGGCCGAAGGTCTTCTGGTTATCAAGGGGCGGCGCGACCGGCAGATCAAGTCCATGGGGGTGCGTGTCAGTCCGGACGAAATCGAAACCATGATACGGGCGACAGGACTGGTGCGCGATGTTGCCATCGTGGGAACCCCGCATGAAATCATGGGAGAAATGATTGTGGCGGCGGTTGTGGCTCCGGCGGATGCGCCGGACCCTGTTCCGGCGCTCAAGGTGTTTGCGCGCAAGCAGATGTCTCAGCATATGCAGCCGCGCGCCTGGCATGTGATGGACAGCTTCCCATTGACGCCCAATGGCAAGACGGATTTCATAAGCCTGCGCAACAATTTGTCGCAAGGCGGGGGCTGACCCCTTCATTGTCCGTCGGCGCAATCTGCGGTAATCGTATGGCGGCTCTGATCGCATAGGGAGACAATCATGACGATAGCCGAAACGGATCGTATTGAGCTTTCGCGTACACTTGGCGAGCGTCTTGCGTTCGCGCGTCGGGAACCGGGTGATGAAAAGGCGTTTGCCGACGCCATACTGGCCCAATTGCGTGAGGACAAACTCCTTTGGGTTGTGGCGAATGACGAAAACGCACCGGCTCTGTCGATAAGCGATACGGCGCGTATCACTTTCAATATCGCGCGTTTGTCCGGCTCTGCCGGTCTGATCTACGCCATGCACATGTCCCAGGCGCTGACACTGGTAAGGCATGGCGGTGATACGCCCTTCTTCAGGGATTTGCTGAACCGGCTGGTGCGCGAACAGGTGCTTGTCGCCAGCGGCACCTCCGAGAAAGGAGTCGGTGGCGATATTTTCGGGTCCATCTGCACGATCGGGGACGCCGGCGGCGGCAGGCTGTCCGTGACCAAGGAGAGTCCCAATATTTCCTATCTGGATCATGCGGGTGTGATCCTTGTCAGCGCCATGCGGCTGCGGGAAAACGGGAAAAAAGCGCAGGTGCTTATTGCGGCGGAAATGCAGGATATCGACCTTCAGCCGGGGCGTGCGGCGGGTTTCATGGGGATGCGCGGCATTCTGAACCAGCCATATGGCTTTACGGCGCGGTTCGATGAAGCCGCGCTGTTCGCCGAAACCTATCCGGTCATTGCCAGGGATACCATGACGCCTTCCATCCATATCTTTTGGGCCGTGTTGTGGAGCGGGCTGGCCGCCAGTGCGCTGGATAAGGTAAGGACCTGTATTGCTTCCAGCCCGCCGGCGGAAAGCGATGTGGCGGACGTGATGCGGAGTGAGTTAAGCCGCCTGGTGGACAGGCATTACGCCATGAATGCCTTGATCCGTGATGCGATCGTGGCCTTTGACGACAAGGAAAGCGTGGGCGCCATGGGGATGGCGCATACGGCTGATGTCAAGCGGCTGAAAACGCTGTGTTCGGACTATCTGACCGAGATATGCCTGGGAGCGCTGGGCCTGGTGGGCATGCGGGGCTATGCGGAGACGGGAAGCTACAGTCTTTCGGAAATCCTGCGGGATGCGCTGAGCGCCCGCGTCATGATCTCCAATTACCGGCTCCTGACGAGTAACGCCAAGATAGAGCGCTTCGTGGAAGAGCGCCTGTAGGGACGGCGCTTTACCTGAATGGCATGGAGGCCTACTCTGTGTGGGAGATACCTCAATGCGCATGGTCGTGAACCGTCAGGATATGCGAGATGATTTTTGAATTTCAGCAAGGCGTGATATCCGGCCGGTTCGCGCCGCCGACAAACGCCGACATGGCGGAACTGGAGGATTTGTTCCGCCGGTGCGCCCATGTTCATGTCGTTGTGACAGGCGCGGGCCGGGCGCCGTCGACGCAGATGCCGTGGTCCGCCGGGGCGCGGGAAGAGATGATCCGCGCCGCCCTGGGATCACTGGCCGGGCGTGCGGTTTTTTGCCATGTCCGCGATCATCTGTATCGGCCCGATCTGGCGGATACGACGGCCTGCGATGCCGTCATGGCACAGATGCCGGATGATGGCGGCGGGCTGCTTGGCGCGGATACGCTGAAGCACTCGACGCCTGAAGCCGAAGAGTCGGAAACTATCCGTGCGACCTTTCTGCGCGAAGGCGCCGCTGCGGTGGCCGAACAGGTGCCGGAAGCCGTGGGGGATATTCTGCGCCGATATGCGGATACGCCGGACTATGCCCGTCTGCACGATGAACAACTCTATATCGATGCCTACAAAAAGAGCTGGGAATCCGCGCCTTATCCGCCGATCTTTGTCACCTGCGACACCCTGATCCAGCATGGCCGGCATCTGCTGCTGATCAAACGCGGCGGCCAGCCTGGCAAAGGCCTGTGGGCGCTGCCGGGCGGCTTTGTCGAGCTTGACGAGCGCCTGATACAGTCGGCGGTGCGCGAGGTCGCCGAGGAAACCCGGCTGGAACTGAGCGCCGCCCATATTGCCGAACATCTCGTTTCCAGTCAGGTTTTCGACTATCCGAAACGCTCGGCGCGAGGGCGGACCATCACTCATGCCTTCCATTTCCGCTTTACCGAGGGACCTTTGCCGCCCATCGAGGCCGCCGATGATGCCGCCGGCGCGCATTGGGTGGCGCTCGATGATCTGGAAGCGATGCGCGACCAGTTCTTCGAGGATCACGCCGATATCATTGACTTCTTTCGGCTGGCATAGGCTTATTTGCCGGATGGAAAGTGCTCGACATGGGTTTCGGCGGTACGGCCGAAATAGACGACGCGGCGGCCCAGGATGGATACGATATAACCGGCGCAGCCTGCCTGCATGACTTTGGCGCAGAAGCTCTTATAGGTGTAACCGGGCGCCTTGGTTTGGGCCTCGCGTACCGCCGCTTCGATGATGGCCGCATCGAAAACGGCTGATACCTTTACGCCGATATCATGAGACGGCAGTTCAAGACTTTCGCCATCGGGCAGATAAAAGGTCTTGGTCGAACGACGGAAATCGACCATGTAGCCTTCGATGCCGGCCTGGTGCAGGGCCGCAAGGATTTGCGGAAAATCGAGGCGGTCTTCTTCCGAAGCCAGATGACAGTCGCGGATAATGGCGCTGATGGATGCGTCCATTTGGAATCTCCTTGAAAAGTTAACTGAGGGGAATGGAGGTCAGACCGCGCCGGGCAACGATATTTCTGAGTACATATTCGAGCGACCGGCGCTCATCCGGGGTGAGATGGCTGAAAAACTCGGCGTCGTTACGGTCGGCGAGGGCGGACAGTTCCGGCACCAGGTCGCGGCCGGCAGATGTGAGGGCGAGCGTCTGGGCGCGGGCGTCTGCCGGATTGGCGTCCCGTGTCACAAACGTCTTGGCGATCAGACGGTCGGCCAGTTTGGTGATGGCGCCACGCGTCATGCCCAGCTTTTCGGATAAACGGCTGGGTGCTATGGCTTCGAGACTATACAGTTCCCGCATCATGACCCACTCGGCGACTGTGACCCCACGGTCTTCAAGCTTACGGGCAAAAGCATGGGAAACATGGTTAGAGACATATCTCAGCCAATAGCCGAGATGTGAGGTCAGATGAGACGGTTCAATGGACATACAAGGCAGCCTTTATGTTGACTAGGAAGCTATAATGGCGATGTTTCCTAGTCAACATAAATCTCGATGTCGCAGAGTGGCCATTTGCACACCTGTCTGACATGATGCGTCTGTAACTATTTTCCCAGAGGACCGACATGTCTGTTTCCCGTCTTGCCCTGTACCTGCTGATGACGGCTCCGGCGCCAGCGCTGATGACCGCTCCCGCCTTTGCCCAAACCGCGCCGGTCACGGCCGATGACCAGTTCAAGGCGATCTACACCGCCGAATGGACATGGCGGCAGGGTTTGCAGCAGACCGACGAGGATAATGTCAATGTCGGGGTGGCCGCGCATTTGCCCGATGTCAGCGAAGCGGCGCAGCAAAAGCAACTGGCCTATTGGCTCGATGTCGAAAAGAAGCTGGCCGCCATCGATGTGAAAAGCCTGTCGCCAGAAAACCAGGTCAATTTCCAGGTCTACAAGGCGCAGATCGACGGGCTGGTGGCTGAGAAACAGTTCCGCGAATACGAGAAGCCGGTCAATTCCGACAGCGCCTTTTGGGGGGACCTAACCTATATCACCGAAAGCGGCTTCCATAGCGAACAGGACTATCGCAACTATCTCGGTCAACTGAATGAAATGCCGCGCTATTTCGACCAGCAGATCGTCAATATGAAGGCGGGCCTGAAGCGCCATTTCACCCCGCCGCAAGTGACGTTGGAAGGCCGCGATGCCTCGATCCGCACGGTGATCAACGTCGAAAAGCCGCAAGACAGCCTCTATTACAAGCCGTTCCTTTCCATGCCGGCGAATATCCCGGCGGCGAAGCAGGCGGAACTGCGCGCGGCAGCGGCGCAGGCGATCACTGGCGCGGTCATCCCCGCGCACAAGGTCCTGCTGGCCTTCTTCGATAACGTATATGTGCCGAACGCGCAAAAAGCCCTTGGCGCCAGCGAACTGCCGGACGGCAAGGCCTATTACCAGTCGAAAATCCGCGAATACACCACGCTCGATCTGCCGCCGGCGCAAATCCACCAGCTTGGCCTCGACCAGATGGCGCTGATCCGCGCCCAGATGCTTGAGGTGATGAAAGAGGTGAAGTTTGAAGGCGACTTGCCGGCCTTCCTGAAATACCTGCGCAGCGATCCGAAATTCTACGCCAAGACCCCGCAGGATCTGCTCGATCGCGCCGCCTGGATCGCCAAGACCTTCGACGGCAAGGCGTCGCAATATTTCGGCCGGCTGCCGCGTTCACGCTTCGCCATCGTGCCGGTGGCGCCGGAGATCGCGCCCTATTACACCTCCGGCCGGGGCGGACCCGGCGCCTATTATGTCAATACCTATGATCTGCCGTCTCGCCCGCTGTTCCAGCTTGCAGCCCTGACCTTGCATGAATCGGCGCCCGGCCATGCCTTCCAGATGCCGCTGGCGCTGGAGAATAAATCCCTGCCGGAATTCCGCCAGAAGACCTATATTTCGGCCTATGGCGAGGGCTGGGCGCTCTATTGCGAATATCTCGGCGTCGAGATGGGCATGTACGACACGCCCTATGACCGTTTCGGTTATTTAAGTTACCAGGCATGGCGGGCGTCGCGGCTGGTGGTCGATACGGGCGTTCATGCGATGGGCTGGACGCGCGAGCAGGCGCGGCAGTACCTGCGCGACAATACGGCGCTTTCCGAACACGAGATTGATACCGAGGTCGATCGCTATATCTCGTGGCCGGGGCAGGCGCTCTCCTATTATCTCGGTGAAATGGCCATCCGCGAAGCGCGCGGGAAAGCGGAAAAGGCGCTGGGTGATAAATTCAATATCCGTGCCTTCCACGACGCCGTACTTGAATTGGGTTCGGTGCCGCTGCCGGTTCTGAGCGCCCATATCGACGCCTTTATCGCTGGCGGCGGCGCGGGGCCTTATCCGGATGAGGAGAAATAATGAGGCGCGTCCGGCGATGGTTTAAGATTTCCTTACGAATCGCTCCCCGGCTTAAGCGGATGTTAACGACGATTTGGTGAATCCTGAAGCTCTGGCTCCCAAATCAGGCCGCTTAAGGTTCGACATGGCTCACGCTTACGCCCATCCGTTCACGCGCACCGATCGTTCGCCCACCGCCATCTGGTGGTGGACCCTGGATCGCGTCACGCTTACCCTGGCGTTGATCCTGCTGATGCTGGGCTTCATCTTTTCGTTTTCGTCGTCGCCGGTGGCGGCGCCGCACGTCAGCCATTACGATACCTTCTATTACACCAAGCGCCATTTCGTTTTTGCCCTGATGACCGGGGTGGGCATGACCGCCATTTCCATGCTCTCCCTCAAGGGGATCAAACGGGTCAGTGTACTGGTCTATGCCGGGGCTATTTCAATTATGGGCCTGTTGCCGCTGATCGGGCACTCCGCCAAGGGGAGCCGGCGCTGGCTGGAACTGGGGCCGATCGCGTTGCAGCCGTCTGAATTTCTCAAGCCGGCCCTGATCGTGCTGATCGCGTGGATGTTCTGCGAAGGCCAGAAGGGCAAGGGCGTGCCGGGGGTGACCATCGCCTTCTGCCTCTATGCCCTGGCCATCATGCTGCTGCTGATCCAGCCCGATGTCGGGCAGTCCATCCTGATCACCATCGCTTTCGGGGCCTGTTTCTTCATTTCGGGCGTGCCGTTCCGCTGGATTGTCGGGATGCTCGGCGCGGCCGGCGCCGGTGTGGTGGGGCTGTTCTTCGTTCAGCCGCATTTTCGCAGCCGCATCATGGGCTTTATTTCGCCGGATGCCGATTCTGGTTACCAGGTCGCCCGCGCCAAGGCGGCCATCGCCAATGGCGGACTATTCGGCGTGGGACTGAACGAAGGCACGATGAAGCGGCTGATCCCCGACCTGCATACCGACTTCATCTATTCGGTGGTGGCGGAAGAATATGGCCTGTGGCTTATCCTGATCATCATCGGCATCTTCGCCTTCATCATCATTCGCGGCCTGCTGAAAGCCATGGCCATGCAGGACCCTTTCCGCCAGATCGCCACGTCGGGGTTGTACATCATGCTGGGGGTGCAGGTGCTGATCAATGTGTCGGTCAATCTCGGGCTGATTCCTCCGAAAGGCATGACCCTGCCGTTTATTTCCTACGGCGGCTCGTCGATGCTGGCCATGGGCCTGACCATGGGCTTCATTCTGGCCCTGACACGCCGCCGGCAGGAAGAAATTCCGCAGGATGACCCGACAAAATGGTAAATAGATAATAGAAACGATTTAGTTTTTTATGCGGAACCCGCTATGGTAACGGCAGATATGAGTACGTCTGTTCGGGGAATAAATGGCCACCGCTAAAAAAGCCAAGCCGAGACGCAAAGCGTCTTCCTTTTCTGACAAGCCTTTGGCCGTCGTGGCGGCCGGTGGTACGGGCGGGCACATGTTTCCCGCCGAAGCCCTGGCCCGTGAACTGAACGATCGCGGCTGGGATGTGGTCCTGGCTTCCGACAAACGCGGGGCGGCCTTCGCCGCCAACTTCCCCGCTATCGAGCGTCTGTCGCTGGAGGCGGCCACTTTCCGGATCGGCGATCCGGTCGGGATGGCCCGGGCGGCATTCAGGATCGGCCTTGGCATCATGCAGGCGCGTAAGGCCTTCAAACGGCTGAAGCCATGGGCGGTTATCGGTTTCGGCGGCTATCCCTCCTATCCGGCCCTGATGGCGGCGCTGGGCCGGCGCGACATCACGATCATCCATGAACAGAATTCCGTGCTCGGCCGCTCCAACCGCCAACTGGTGAAGCGGGTCGATGCGGTCGCTTGTGCCTTTCCGGTTTTGCGCATGGCGCCCGCCGAGATGGAAGGCCGGGTGCAGGTGGTCGGCAATCCGGTCCGCCCCGATATCCGCGCCCTTTATGACGAACCCTATCCGCCCATAGATCCGACAATCCGCATTCTTGTGACGGGGGGGTCGCAGGGCGCGAAGATTCTCTCTGAAACCGTGCCGCAGGCGCTGGCCCTGCTGCCGGTCAGCCTGCGCATCAATCTCCATGTCGAACAGCAGACGCGCGCCGATCAGATCGCCCTGGCGACGAAAATCTACCAGGCTGCGGGGATTGAGGCCGAGGTGGCGCCCTTCTTTACCAACATGGCTGAACGCCTTGGCCGCGCCCATATCGTCATCGGCCGGGCGGGGGCTTCGACGGTGTGTGAACTGGCCGTGGCCGGGAAACCTTCGGTATTGATCCCGCTGAAGATCGCCGCCGACGATCATCAGACCTATAATGCCGAAGTGCTGAAAGCCGCCAAAGCCGCCATTGTCATCAAGGAAAGTGATGTCACGGCGGAAAAACTATGCGGCGAAATCCGTACTTTGATCGAGGGCGCGGCGCTTTTGCCGATGCGCGCCGGCGCGGCGAAATCGGTGGCGCGCCCCGACGCCGCCAGATTGCTGGCCGATCTTGTCGAACGCACCGTAAAGCGCATCAAGGGGTAGACTATGACCGAAAAAGCGCTCAATGCCGGTTTCATGCAGCGGGTTCTGTTCGTCATCCTCGCTGTCGCCGCCAGTTTGCTGATCTTCAAGCTGCTCGGCCTGTGGCTGCTGATCTTCGGCGCCATCGTTATCGCCACGGTGCTGCGGGCGCTGGCGGAGCCGCTGATCAAATATACGCCGTTGAACGATACCCTGGCCGTGCTTACGGTGCTTCTGCTGGTGCTGGGCCTGATCAGTGTGACTTTCGCGCTCTTCGGTTACGAACTGGGCGTGCAGGCGCAGAACCTGAGCAAGCAGTTACCCGCTGCGTGGGCGGCGCTGCAGACGCGCCTTCAAGGGCTGGGGCTTGGCGACGAGGTGCAGAAACAGATGCAGGCGCTTGGCCAGCAGGCGGGAAGCATGGCCTCCAAGCTGCCGAGCATTGCGGGCAATGTGTTTTCCGCACTGGCTAATCTGCTGGTGGCGACTATTGCCGGCATTATCCTGGCCATCAATCCCCGCAAGTACCGGGAGGGCGTGATTTTCCTGATTGCCGACCGGCACAAGGAAAAGGTCCGTGACGCTATGAACGTGGCTGGTCACGCCTTGCGTTTATGGTTTGTCGGCCAGTTTATTTCGATGGTGCTGGTCGGCACCCTGACCGGTTTCGGCTTGTGGATACTGGGGGTGCCGTCGGCGCTGGCGCTGGGCATGGTGTCCGGTCTGGCGCAGTTCGTGCCGATCGTCGGGCCGGTGGTATCCGCCGGACCGGGGTTGCTGCTGGCGATGATGTCTGGCTGGCAGACCCTGGTGTGGGCGCTGGTTATCTATGTCGGCGTATCGCAGCTTGAGAGCAATTTCATTACGCCGATGGTTCAGCGCAGCATTGCTTCGATCCCGGTGATCGTGACGCTGTTCGCGGTGATTGGATTCGCCGGGTTGCTGGGGGCGATGGGGGTGCTGTTCGCCATGCCGCTGACCGTGATCATCTACACCCTGGTCCGCCGGCTTTATACGGGCGAGGATCTGACGAAAAAGAAAGGCAAGGCGCCGGCGCGCTCCCTGCTCAGGCCGAAGGCGGATTAAAGATGTTTTCTGGCATCTTGGGATTGATGCAAAATCCGCACAATCAGAATGTCTGGTTCATTGATCTGGTAGAATATCGTATGTGACTGATATTCCATGGCTCGCAAATTGGGAGCAAGTTCATCGGCGGCACGGCCGCGTTTCTTGAATTGGGTCAGATTTTCGAGACAGGTCTTCAGGCCGTCTGCATAATTGGCTGCCTGAGTGAGGCCAAATGCCTGGATCGTATAGTCTGCGATATCATCAAGATCATAGCTCGCCAGTTGTGAAATACTGTACTTAGCCATGTTTGGCTTGATAGCGTTGTTTTGCTTGCGCCCAGATTTCATCTACCGTTCGTTCGCTTACCCCGCTGTCCAGTCCATCCTGAATAGACTGTTTCAGCACAGCAAGCTCGCTTTTACGTTGCTGATCCTGGTGAACCAGCGCATTGACATAGGCCTCTGCGTCTGCGGCCTGTTCTTCGAGCCACGACCAGGATTGTTCGTCCAGCGATACCGACATCTTGCCCATGTGCGCACCTTCTTTTGCAGTCCGGATTATGCCCGCAAAGCGGCCGGGCGTCAAAGGCCGAAATGGATAAGTGACAGGGCGTTGCGGATGGTCTAAAGCCGAAATTCCACCTCTTTTCTGACGGCTAAAACCATCCATGACCCTCCATACCAAGCGCCCGACGCCTTTCGATCTCGGCCCCGTCCATTTTGTCGGCATCGGCGGCATCGGCATGAGCGGCATCGCCGAAATCATGATCAAGATCGGCTATTCGGTGCAGGGGTCCGACGCCAAGGCTTCGGCCAATACCGAGCGTTTGGAAAAGCTCGGCGCGCAGATCTTCATCGGCCATGAGGCGGCGCACGTCTCCGAAGACGTCTGCGCCCTGGTCTATTCGACGGCGGTGAAACCGGATAATCCCGAAATGGTCGAGGCGCGCCGCCGCCGTATCCCGCTGGTGCGCCGCGCCGAGATGCTGGCCGAACTGATGCGTCTGCAATTCTCGATCGCGGTCGGCGGCACCCACGGCAAGACGACGACCACCTCCATGGTGGCGGCCCTGCTCGATGCCGGCGGCAAGGACCCGACCGTGGTCAATGGCGGCATCATCAACAATTACGGCACCAATGCCAAGGTCGGCGATGGCGACTGGATCGTGGTCGAGGCCGATGAATCCGATGGCTCCTTCCTGCGCCTGAAATCGACGCTCGCCATCGTCACCAATATCGACGCCGAACACCTCGATCACTGGGGCGATTTCGACGCGGTGAAGAAGGGTTTCTGCGATTTTATCGAGAATATTCCCTTCTACGGTTTTGCCGCCGTCTGCATCGATCATCCGGAAGTCCAGGCTCTGGCCGCCCGCATCGATAACCGCCGCCTGATCCCCTATGGAGTCAGTCCACAGGCTGAGGTGCGTTGCGCCAATATCGAATTCGGCCCGGAAGGCGCCTGTTTCGATGTCATCTTCTCGCCCACCGGCGCGGAGTCCTTCACCTGGTCCGGCCTGAAGCTGCCGATGACCGGCAATCACAATGTCTCCAACGCCACGGCCGCCATCGCCATCGCCCGTGAACTGGGTATTGGTGAGGCCGATATCCGCAAGGGTCTGGCCGGCTTCGGTGGGGTCAAGCGCCGCTTTACCACCACGGGCGTGACGGGGGGGGTCCGCGTGATCGATGATTACGGCCATCATCCGGTAGAGATCGCCGCCGTGCTGAAAGCCGCGCGTCAGGTCAGTCAGGGGCGGGTGATCGCCGTGGTCCAGCCGCACCGCTATACCCGCCTGCGCGACCTGATGAACGAATTTTCTTCCTGCTTCCATGACGCGGATATGGTGATCGTCGCCGATGTCTATTCAGCGGGCGAACAGCCGATCGAGGGCGTGGACAAGGCGCATCTGGTCGAGGGTCTGCATCGTTTCGGCCATCGCAATGCCGTGGCGCTCGACACGCCGGCGCATCTGGCGGGGCTGGTGGCGGCTGAAGCCAGGCCGGGCGATCTGGTGGTTTGCCTTGGCGCCGGCGATATCACCCAATGGGCCTATGCCCTGCCGGAGCAACTGGAGGCGCTTAAGTCTGGAGCGGCGGAATGAGCGACAAGGCGTGGATTGCCGATCTGCCACCGGTACGCGGCAAGATGATGTACGGAGAAGCGCTCGCGCCTTTCACATGGTTTCGCGTCGGCGGGCCGGCGGATGTGATTTTCATGCCCGCGGATGAAGCGGATTTGAGCACATTTATCAAGGCTCTGGACCCATCGGTTCCGGTAACCACTATAGGCGTTGGATCGAATCTGCTTGTCAGGGATGGCGGTGTGCATGGTGTCGTGATTCGCCTTGGTCGCGGCTTCAACGAAGTGAAGGTTTTGGATGACATATCCATATATGCCGGTTCCGCTGTTCCGGACGCTGTTTTGGCGCGTAAAGCCGCAGAAGCCGGTATTGCCGACCTTGAATTTTATGCCGGCATTCCCGGCACTGTCGGCGGCGCCATTGTCATGAATGCCGGTTGCTACGGCTCCGAAACCAAAAATGTCGTCGCCACTGTGACATACATGAATCGTTTGGGTGAAATCCTGGTCATGGGGGCTGAAGACGAATTTGATTTTAGCTACCGACACAGCTCTTTCCAAAGCTCAGGCAATATTGTTCTCGGTGCGACCTTTGAAACGCGGAGGGATGACCCGACAGCAATCAAGGCACGCATGGAGGCGATCACCGCCCGCCGCGAACAGACCCAGCCGATCCGTGAAAAGACCGGTGGCTCCACCTTCAAGAACCCGGAGGGCAAAAGCGCCTGGCAGTGCGTCGATGAGGCTGGCTGGCGCGGCAGACTGTTCGGTGCGGCCAAGTTCTCGGAACTGCATTCCAATTTCATGATCAATACCGGCGACGCCACCGCCGCCGAACTGGAAGGCCTGGGCGAGGCCGTCCGCGCCGATGTCCTGACCAAACTCGGCATCGACCTGCACTGGGAAATCAAACGGATCGGTAAGCCGGCATAGGAGGCAGGTATGACGCGCCTCGACCTCCACGCGGCCAAAGCGCCGCTGATCATGGGCATCGTCAATGTGACGCCCGACAGCTTTTCCGATGGTGGGGCCTATGATGCGCTCGAACAGGCGCGGCGGTTGATTGCCGAAGGTGCGGATATGCTCGATATCGGCGGGGAATCGACCCGGCCGGGCGCGGAACCTGTGAGAGCGGCGGAAGAGATCGCCCGCGTCGTGCCGGTCATTGCCGCCATTGCCGCCGAATGGCCGGGTGTGATCAGCATCGATACGCTCAAGCCGGAGGTGGCGCGCGCCGCGTATCTGGCGGGAGCGACTGTCTGGAACGATGTCACGGCGCTGAGCCACGCGCCGGAAAGCCTTGCAGTGGCGGCGGAACTGGGCGGCGATGTGATCCTGATGCACATGCAGGGCGAACCGCGCACCATGCAGGCTGCGCCGCATTATGAAGACGTGGTGGCGGAGGTGGAGGCCTTTCTGCTGAAACGCGCTGAGGCCGCCATGCAGGCGGGCGTGGCGCGCGAGCGTATCTGGCTCGATCCCGGCATTGGTTTCGGCAAGACGCTCGATCATAATCTGGCCCTGATCCGCGCCACGGCGCGTCTGGCGTCGCATGGCTTTCCGTTATTGATGGCCGCCTCGCGCAAGCGCTTTATCGCCGCGCTGGAAGAACGGGAAGGGGCCACGCCTTCCGGCTCCGATGATCGCATCGGCGGTACGATCGCCGTTCACTTGCACGCTATCGCCAACGGCGCGAAAATGGTGCGGGTGCATGATGTGCTTGCCATGAGGCAGGCCTTGCGGGTATGGAGCGCGCTCAAAGGACATTTTTGACGCACTTTTTAATCCGAAAAGTGCGTGACACTTTTCGGAAAGTGCTCGAATTGAGCTATCGCACGCGCGCCATCATCTATCTGATCCTGCTGCCGGTCTGCCTGATCGGCGCGCTGGGCGATACCGCGCCGCTGCTGTTTTCCTTCGCCTTTCTCGCTCTCGCCATTTCACAGTTCTTTTTCCTGTGTCCGCGCTGTGGCAAGCATGTCGATACCAAGGGCGCCGATCGCGGCAATTTCTTCTATGGTGTGTTCGAGCCGCACGAAACGGACTGCCCGCGCTGCCTGCGATCACGCGAAAATGTCTGGCCGCTGCAATATCTGGTGAAGCGCGAACCCTGGGACGGCATCCGCCACGACGAGGTTTAGGAACGCTTCCGTAGTTTCTGCACCAGCATGAACAGGGCGATGGCGATGAACAGGCCGCCGCAGATCAGCAAAAACGGGTCATGGAGCATCTTGCCGATCATGACGCCCTGTAGATATCGAACGCGCCCAGGAAGGCCGGGTTTTCGATCACCGAGCCGCAACTCAGCATATATTGCCCCGGCGGCTGGATATTGAAGGCCGCCGGCACCAGTGGCAAAAACAGTTCCTGCCCGGATTTCCTGCCGACCAGAGATAAAACGAAGCCTTCCGAACGGTTGGCGCGGATCAGTTGCCCGGCCAGGATTTCATGGCTGATCAGTTCGTCATTGGCGTCGATCTGGTTGAGACGCACAAGGATCAGCGTTCCGCGCATGGCGCGCAGGATCGGATGATCGCTATCGGCGAAGGCCTCCGGTTCCAGTTCTGTCCATCTGTCGGAATCGCTCACCTGCCGTCTTCCGTGAAATCCGGAAAGGCCTCGACAAAGGCGAAGCGCGGAACAGGGCCGGTTTCGGTCATGACGGTTTCGGTGAACATGCCAAGCGGCCGCACCCACAGGCGCGCCTCTCCGGCGGTTTGGCCCAGTGGCGCATAGAGCACCAGGTCTTCCTCGGTTTCCGAATGGCTCACGGTGCCGAAAACCTTGTACAGCTTGTTTTTATAGTGGCGATAGGTGCCGCGCGGGACGGCGCTTTTGTAAAACGAGGTTGTCAGGGGCATCCACCCCTCCTATGTGAGAGTCTGCGTCATCTATGCGCTTATTCGGCCATCAAGGACAAGTATGCAGCGTGTTTTAATCATTGCCGGTTCCGATCCTTCGGGCGGCGCCGGCATCCAGGCTGATATCAAGGCCGTGACCTGTCTCGGCGGTTATGCCATGACGGCGGTCACCGCCCTGACCGTGCAGAATACGCTGGGCGTTTCCGATGTCATGGCCGTGCCGCCGGATTTCATCACCGCGCAGGCGCAGGCGTGTCTGGACGATATCGGCGCCGACGCCATCAAGACCGGAATGCTGGCCGATGTCGCTGTCATGGAAGCTGTGTCGCTGGTGATCGAGGCGGCGAAGGTCTTTACCGTCATCGATCCAGTGATGGTGGCCAAGGGTGGCCATGCCTTGATGAGCCACTATGCGGTTGATGCCATGAAGGCGCTGATGCTGCCTCTGGCCGACCTGCTGACGCCGAATACGCCGGAAGCGGCGGCGCTCACCGGCCTGAGGGTCGAAACGGAAGACGATATGCGCCAGGCGGGCGCGGCCCTGCTGGCCATGGGCGCGAAGAATGTGCTGATCAAGGGGGGACATATCGATACGCCGGATGTGGTCGATCTGCTTATCACGCGCAAGGGCGAGCATCGTTTTACTTCCACGCGTATCGACACGCCACACACGCACGGCACCGGCTGCACGCTTGCCTCGGCCTGCGCCGCCCTGACGCGCGAAGCCCGGCCGCTTGAGGAAACGGTCGGGCTGGCGCGGGATTATGTCGGTGGCGCGATCCTGATGGCGCCCGGCCTGGGGGAAGGCCACGGACCGCTGCGGCATAACTGGCTGCTTTAACGCCTGTTATGATTGGAGGCCTGAACGCGAATCTGGCCGGACAGGGTGTCGATCTTCGCATTGAGGGTGGCGACTTCGGAAGCTGTCAGGCCCTTGCCGGAGCGGACATAGGTGCGCTTCAGCGAGACGATGGCATCGATCTTGCCGCTGAGACGGGCGGCTTCCTTCTGGCTGATGCGGCCGGAGCGCCTGCCTTGGTTCAGGTCGCTTTTCAGGCTCTGAATGCGGGCATCAAGACGGCTGGAAGCTTGCGTATCGTAATGGGCGACGGCGGGCGCCGGATGCCGGGCCGGCGCGGCCTGGGCCGGCAGGCTGAAAGCGGTGACGCCGGCGCTCATGACGATCATGGTCAGCAGAATCCTGGTGGTTTTGGATGCGGTTTTCATTTTCATGTTCCTTTATTTGCGTGCCTCGCTGTACTTCAGCGATGACACCAATCTACACCCCGGCATCTGAGACGAACCTGAACCGTGCGGTTCATACGGTGTTTAGGTAAGGGCCGGCATTTTGCCCGAATAGGCGTCGAACGGCATGAAAGCCTGATTGTGCAAGGGATTTTGGCGGTTTGTTTTGTGTCGGGGCTGACATATTCGCCTGGCGGTGAATCGTGATGCCGGAATTAAAAATATTTAATAAAACCAATGAAATGTGACCGACGGCCAAAAGGCGCAGAGCCGGAGGTCTGCGCCTTAAGGGAGTGAAAATGGAGCCGGCCTTGCCGGTTAGCCGCGATGATTATTGCGGTCGGTTTTCTCGTAACGGATCTGATTTTGCAGACGGTCGAGGCGGTTGTCCAACTGCTTGATCTCGGCGACGCTGAGGCCGCGGCCTGAACGCTCAAAGCTGCGCTTCTGCGATGAAATCAGCTTGAGTTCGCTATTGAGACGGCGGCTTTCGCGCAGGCTGATCTGGCCGGTGCGGCGGCCCTGGTCGATGCGGGCGTCGAGAGTGGCGATACGGGCGCTCAACTGGGCCGAGGCGCGGTCGTCGCGGTGGTTCCAGCCAGAGGCGCGGTGATCGGCAATGACCACGGTGCGCACGGGTTGGGCGCTGGCGATGGCAGGGGCGGCGAGGGTGGTCAGGGCGGCGGCAACGGCGGCCAGGGTGATCAGGGGCTTTTTCATCGTCTTTCTCCTTTGGATGTGCGTTGCTGTTTCAGCAGCGATGGCCCCATATAATCATGCGGCCCCTGAGCCTGACCTGAACGGCGTGGTTCATATCCGGTTCATGACGGTGGCAAATCATCTGACGGCCGTGATGAAAAAACGCTTGCCCTGAAAAGCCTGAAAGCGCAAAGAGCGGAGGAAAAACTACTGTCTCCATGGGGTTCGCATGTCGATTTTTTCCGCCAATAAACCTGCTCGCGCGCCTGAGCGTCCGTGGTTTTCGTCGGGACCGACGAGCAAGCGCCCCGGCTGGAACGTTCAGGCCCTGGTCAATGCGCCGGTGGGGCGTTCGAACCGCTCGAAGGTGACGGTGGGCCGGCTGAATCAGGCTATCGAACTGACGCGATCGATCCTGCAAATTCCGGCGGACTATCAGGTACTGGTCATGCCGGCCTCCGATACCGGCGCTTTCGAGGCCGCGATGTGGAACCTGCTGGGGCAGCGCAAGGTGCAGCTTCTGGCCTTTGAGAGCTTCGGCCAGTTGTGGGCCAGTGACGCGACCGATCACCTCAGGCTCGATTGCGAAGTCCTGAGCGCGCCCTATGGCCGGCTGCCTGATCTGTCGAAAATAGACCCGAAGGCCGATCTCGTCTTCCCATGGAACGGCACCACTTCGGGGGTGCGCGTGCCCGATGCCGCTTTCCTCGACGGCCATGCCGGTGACAAGGACAGCGGCCTGGTGCTGTGCGACGTCACCTCGGCGGCCTTTTGCATGGAACTGCCCTGGCAAAAGCTCGATGTTGCCACCTTCTCCTTCCAGAAGGCGCTGGGCGGTGAGGCGGGCTTCGGTGTCCTGGTGCTGTCGCCGAAAGCCATCGAACGCCTCAATAGCTGGGAGTCGGGGCGTCCTATTCCCAAGGTGCTGCGTCTGAAGGCCAAGGGTAAGGCCGATATGAAAACCATTGGCGGTGACGCGATCAATACCTATTCCTTCCTGGTGATCGAGGATTATCTCGACGCCCTGCGCTGGGCCTCGCTGGAAGGTGGACTGGAGGGCCTGATCAACCGCTGCAATCACAATTTCTCGGTGCTGCGCGAATGGGTTGAGGCAACACCGTGGATTGATTTTGTGGCTGAGGCGCCTGAGCAGCGCTCGACCACCTCGGTCTGCCTGAAGTTCGTCGATCCGGCGGTGCAATCGCAACCGGCCGAGGTCCAGGCGAAACTGGCGGCCAAGATGGCGTCCCTGCTGGAGATCGAGGGCGTGGCTTTCGATATCAATGGTTACCGCGCCGCGCCGCCGGGCCTGCGCATCTGGTGCGGTTGCACGGTCGAGGCGGATGATATCGATTCCCTGCTGCCCTGGCTGGAATGGGCCTATGGCGAGGCTCTGGCCGCGTTGGAAGTGGCGTAAGCCCCGTTTCCGGAGGCCTTTTGGGCCTGAGGCAAGGGCGACTGCCCGCCCGAGCTGATGCGAGGAGCCTCGCGGCATTTGAGTGAAAATAAAGGGTTACAAGCAGCGATTCCTGCTCTATAGGGTGCCACCGGCTAATACGCGCATGGCCAGAGATGCGATCTGGGACCTGCGCGGCAAAATTCTGTGACCGGAGCAATCATCTTGGCGAATGTAACCGTAATTGGCGCTCAATGGGGCGACGAGGGCAAGGGCAAGCTTGTCGATTGGCTCTCCAACCGTGCCGATGTTGTCGTCCGTTTTCAGGGCGGGCATAATGCCGGTCATACGCTCGTGGTCGATGGCAAGGTCTACAAGCTTTCGCTTCTGCCTTCCGGCGTCGTGCAGGGCAAGCTCTCCATCGTCGGCAATGGCGTGGTCATCGATCCGTGGGCTTTGTTCGCTGAAATCGGCCGTGTCGAGGCGCTGGGCCTCAAGATCACGCCGGAATTGCTGGTTATCGCCGATAACGCCTGTCTGATCCTGCCGATCCATTCGGAACTCGATATCGCCCGTGAAGCCGCCGCCGGCGCCGGCAAGATCGGCACCACGGGCCGCGGCATCGGTCCGGCCTATGAGGACAAGGTGGGCCGTCGCGCCATCCGCGTGGCCGACCTTGCCGATTTCGACGCGCTGGGCGCCAAGATCGACCGCCTGCTGGCTCACCATAACCCGCTACGTCAGGGACTTGGCCTGCCGGAAGTGGATGTGGCGGCGCTGCTGCAAAAGCTGAAGGACATCGCGCCGCGCCTGCTGAGCCACGTCAAACCGGCCTGGTATGTGCTCGACAAGGCGAAAGCCGAGGGCAAGCGCATCCTGTTCGAGGGTGCGCAGGGCGCGTTACTCGATATCGACCACGGCACCTATCCGTTCGTCACCTCGTCCAATACCGTGGCCGGCCAGGCCGCTGCCGGTTCCGGCATGGGACCGAAGAGCGTTGGTTACGTGCTGGGTATCCTGAAGGCCTATACCACCCGCGTCGGTTCCGGCCCGTTCCCGACCGAACTGTTCGATGAGGTCGGCGAAGGCATCGCCACGCGCGGTCATGAATTCGGCACCGTCACCGGTCGCGCCCGCCGCGTCGGCTGGCTGGATGCGGTTCTGGCGCGCCAGTCCATCGCCATCAATGGCATCGACGGTATTGCCCTGACCAAGCTGGACATTCTCGATGGTATCGAAACGATCAAGGTCTGTGTCGGCTACAAGGTCGGCGACCAGGTGCTCGATTACCTGCCGGCCAGCTTCAAGGACCAGCAGGGTATCGAGCCGGTATATGAGGAAATGGAAGGCTGGAGCGAAAGCACGCAGGGCGCGCGTTCGTGGAAGGACCTGCCGGGCAATGCGGTGAAATACGTCCGCCGCATCGAGGAACTGATCGGCGCGCCGGTGGCGTTGCTTTCGACCAGTCCTGAGCGAGAAGACACCATTCTCATGCGTGACCCGTTTCAGGATTAGCGGCTGCGTGGTGGCTTCCGGAAACTAAGAAAGCGCGAGAAGACACCGTTCTCATGCGCGATCCGTTTTCAGGATTAGGAATTAGGGCGCGTCTCTTTTGTAAATGCACCTGAATTTTGCAGCGCCATAAAATCTATTTTTACCAATGGGGTGTAGGCTCACTGCGATAAATCAGCGCAGAGTGTCCTCCTTGTTTTCGCTCGATCCAAAACTGGCAGCCAAACTGAAGCCGCATCTGAAGCGGGTGCTGGTGCTCGAAGCCAATCCGGCTTATGCGCGCATTCTCGTGGATATGCTGCGCGTGCTGGGCGCGGAAAGGGTGCTGGTCGAGACGGATGACCGGCGGGCCACCCTGCTTTGCCAGGATTTCGACCCGCAAATCATTTTCTGCGATCTCAAGGGGCCGAATATCGAAGGCGCGCCGTTCGTGACCGGCCTGCGCCGTTCGGACATGAAATGCCGCAAGATTCCGGTGATCATGATGGCGTCGAACGATTTGCCCGAAACCATGAAGCAGGCGCGCGATTGCGGCAGTGACGAAATCATGAAAAAGCCGTTCGCTTCGGGGGATCTGTTGCAGCGGCTTGATCACGTCGTCACCAAGTCGCGGCCCTGGATCGAAGCAGTGATGTATGTCGGTCCCGATCGCCGGCGTTTCAATTCCGGTTTGGGCGGGGCGACGACGCGGCCGCCGGAAAACATGTCGGATGGCATGAAGCGCCTCGAGCAAAGCGTCCGCATCCTGCGTGCCGCGGCGGATCAGTATGATAGCGACCGCAAGCAGGCCAAGCGGGCGATCACTGCCCAGCTTGAGGTTCTGGTGCCGGCCTGCAAGGCGATCAGTGATCCGAAATTCAAGGGCGCCGTGACGGAAATCTTCGCCGCCTATAAGTCCGGCGAAATGACGGGGGAAATGCTCAAGGCGCCGGTGGCGGTGCTGGCCAGCCTGTTCCGCATCGCCGATGCGCCTAAAAAGGAAAACGCGGCCTAAAAAAAGCACGGCCTGATGTCAGGCCGTGCTTTTTCATTCAGATTCCCCGAAAACCTAAGCCGGAACCGGCGTGGCCGCTTGCGAGGCCGCGACCATGGCCTTTTGCAGTTTCTCGAAGGCCCGCACTTCGATCTGACGGACGCGTTCGCGCGAAACGCCGAAGCGTTCAGCCAGGTCTTCCAGCGTGGTGGGCGAGTCCTTGAGGCGGCGCTCGGTCAGGATTTCCTTTTCACGGTCGTTCAGTTCGCCCATGGCGGCCTGGAGCAGATCCATGCGCTGGCCATATTCTTCATTTTCGGCCAGGACGGTTTCCTGCGACTGCTGGGTGTCGTCCACCAGCCAGTCCTGCCATTCCGCTTCGCCTTCAGAGGCGCGTAGCGGCGCGTTCAGCGACGAATCGGCCGAGGCCATGCGGCGGTTCATGTTGATGACGTCGGTTTCCGACACGCCGAGCTTGGTGGCGATCTGCTCGACCTGATCGTGGCGCAGGTCGCCGTCTTCCAGGGCCGAGATTTCCGATTTCACCTTGCGCAGGTTGAAGAACAGTTTCTTCTGGGCGGCGGTGGTGCCCATCTTGACCAGCGACCAAGACCGCAGGACGTATTCCTGGATCGAGGCCTTGATCCACCACATGGCGTAGGTCGCCAGGCGGAAGCCGCGATCAGGGTCGAATTTCTTGACCGCCTGCATCAGGCCGACATTGCCTTCGGAAATGACTTCACCCACCGGCAAACCATAGCCGCGATAGCCCATGGCGATCTTGGCGACGAGACGCAGGTGTGAGGTGACCAGCTTGTGGGCGGCCTTCGGGTCCTGATGCTCCGCCCAGCGCTTGGCCAGCATGAATTCCTCGTCCTTGGCCAGCATGGGGAATTTGCGGATTTCCGACAGATAGCGATTGAGGCCGCCGTCCGGGGTAAGGGCCGGCAGGCTGGCGCCATCACGGGTGGCGAGGTTCGAGGAGGCGGTCAGGGCAAGAGAACTCATCGGCGCGTCGCTTTCTGTAGAAGTCGTTTCTGGTTCTGGTCGGGATTCTGACGAAAGGTCAGAAAAAGAAGGTGTGTCGGACATGAGAGCCGCGCCTTGTCAGTGAGGGGGAGCACAGACGAAGGGGATATCCTGCCCGACAACTGCGCCTAGATTTAGGAAGCCTTTCGGCGAAAAAAAGACCCATAAACTGCGAAATCGCAAAAAATGGCATCTGTCTGCGAATTTGTTGCAGAAAGGTATCACACCGGACGGTGTTACTTCATCACAGTTCGGTGAGTGCGATGCAGTATAAGTGTTAGTACATATCCGCCAGGGCGTCGGCCAGCGTCTGCATATCGTCGGGCAGGGGTGCTCTGAATTTCAGTTTCTCGCCGGTGATCGGGTGGATAAAACCCAGGAGTCCGGCGTGCAGGGCCTGGCGGCTGAAATCCAGTTCTTTCACGATGGCCTGCACCTCCTTCGCCGGGGCGCCGGAACCATAGACCGGATCGCCGAGGCATGGGCAACCGAGATGCGCCATATGGACGCGGATCTGGTGAGTGCGGCCGGTTTCCAGCCGGCAGGTCAGCAGGGCGGCCAGCGGTTTGGTGTCGCCATAGACCTCTTCGAGCTGATAATGAGTGATGGCCTCGCGTCCGCCGGCGCGCAGCACGGCCATCTTCTTACGGTCATGGTGAGAGCGGCCGATCCGGGTCGTGACCGTGCCGGACATATACCGTGGTGCACCGCGCACGATCGCCTTGTATTCCCGGTCGATATCGTGGCGCGAGAACAGTTCGCTCAGGGACCGGTGGGCGATATCCGATTTTGCCGCCACCAGGATGCCGGAAGTGTCCTTGTCGAGCCGGTGGACAATACCGGGACGCAGGACGCCGCCTATACCGGAGAGGCTGTCCCCGCAATGGAAGAGCAGGGCATTGACCAGGGTGCCGTCGCGCGTGCCGGGCGCCGGGTGGGCCGCCATGCCGACGGGCTTGTTGACCACGATCAGGTGCGCGTCCTCGTAAAGGATATCGAGCGGGATATCCTGCGGTTCGGGATTGGCGGCAATCGGGGCGGGAATGGTAAGCGTGTAGGTGCCGGTGCGTGCCTTGTGCTTGCCGTCGGCGATGACCTTTCCGTCGATGCTCAGGCGGCCTTCGGCGATCAGGGCTTGCAGCCGCGCGCGTGACAGATCGCTGAAATGCCCGGCCAGGACGCGATCCAGCCGTTCGCCCGATTCGCCGGCGTCGATCTCCGCCGTCAGGGTCTGGGCATCGCCGCCCTCGTCTTCGGGGGCGAAATCGTCGTCATCAATGTCATCAGGCATGCTGGTCATGGAATTCCAAAAGCAAAAACACCGGAAACCAGTGGCCTCCGGTGTCTTTTATAACTGTCGAAAAACGACCGAAAACTATTCGATGTCTTCGTTGATCAGGCCGATCTTGAGGTAGCCGTTTTGTTGCAGTTCGTTGATCACCTTGACGAAATCGGCATAGGTGATGTCCTTGTCGCCGCGAACCAGAACGCGCTGCTCGCTGAGCGGGGTGTTCGGATCGGTGATGCGCAGGGCCGCAGCGACATCGCCGATCAGGCGGTCCATATTGGTCTTTTGTGGCCCGATATAGATATCATCGGGACCCATGATCGAGATGAACACCGGATCAGGACGCTTTTCGCTCGAAGGCGGCGCCTTGGCGGGCGGCAGGTCGAGCTTGATCGACACCGTGGCGGCCGGGATGGACACCATGAAGATGATGAGCAGAACGAGCATGACGTCAACGAACGGCGTGACGTTGATGTCCGAATTCTGTGCGATGGTATACCGGCCACCGCCGCCGCCGCCGAGCTTTGCGCCCATAGTCTAACTCCCTTTGAGCCACCGCGGGCGAACAGCCGCAGCGGAAGAACATTATGCCATCGGCTCAGCGACCGCGCATCGAGTGCGCCGCCTTTTGCCGGTCGGAAGCGATTTAGGACAACTCCCGGATAAAAGTAAAGCCTGAAAGCCATTCAACACGGCCCATGATTAAGAATATTTCATGCGCGGAGGCCTTTATGGAAGCAAAAACGCCGGAAACCTTTCGGCGGCCGGCGTTATCCCAGACTGTGAGATAGGGGTTATTCGATGTCTTCGTTGATCAGGCCGATCCGGAGATAGCCGTTCTGCTGGAGCTGGTTGATGACCTGAACGAAGTCGGCATAGGCGATGTCCCTGTCGCCGCGCACGAGCAGGCGCTGTTCGCCGAGCGGCGTATTCGGGTCGTTGATTCGCAGGGCCGAGGCCACATCGCCGACCAAGTGATCCAGGTTCGTCTTCTGCGCGCCGATATAGATGTCGTCAGGTCCCATGACCGAAATGAAGACGGGCGGTTTCGGCGACTTGGTAACGGTGCCATCGGCCGGCGGCAGGTCGAGCTTGATCGACACCGTGGCGGCCGGGATGGACACCATGAAGATGATCAGCAGAACCAGCATGACATCGACGAACGGCGTGACATTGATGTCCGCGTTTTGCGCGATGGTGTAGCGGCTGCCGCCGCCAGCTCCAGGTTTCATAACCATGATGACGCTCCTTTTCATATTGCGTGACCATAATTTATGCCTTACATTATACTTTGTAAAGCAAGGTATATGAAAAATATGAAGACGGACATCCGGGCAATAAAAAAGCGGCCCCGCCGGAACGGGGCCGCTTCTGTAAGGCGGATGCGTGACCTATTTGTGCGTCAGGCGCATAAAGCGTTCCTGAAGGGCGATGTCGGTCTTGAAAACGCCGGTGAAGCGCGTGGTGACCGTAGTGACGTTCTTGTGGTGGACGCCGCGGGTGCTCATGCACTGGTGCTCGGCGTCGATCATGACGGCCACACCCAGCGGCGCCAGCGATTCCTCGATGGCGTCGGCCACCTGCTTGGTCATGGTTTCCTGGGTTTGCAGGCGCTTGGCGAAGATTTCGACCACGCGGGCGATCTTGGAGATGCCGACGACCTTGGAGGTCGGCATGTAGGCGACCCACGCCTTGCCGAGGAAAGGCGCCATATGGTGTTCGCAATGCGATTCGACGTCGATCTCGCGCAGCATGACCATATCGTCATAGCCCTGCACGTCCTCGAAAGTGCGCGACAATTCCTTTTTCGGATCGGCCTGATACCCTTGGAACCATTCCTCATAGGCATCGACCACGCGCTTGGGCGTATCGATCAGGCCCTCGCGTTCGGGGTCGTCACCGGCCCAGGCCAGAAGCGTCTTGACGGCTTTCATTGCGTCTTCGCGCGACGGGCGGTTGGTGAAGCTCACGATGCTCTTGGGCTTCGAGGTGTTCAGCAGGCTGTTTTCAGGGGTAGAATTGCCCAGCATGGGTTCCAGCGTATCCATAAATTTCAATGCTCCCGAAGGCCGAGTGGCGCCGGAACGACGGTCCCGGAATGACGCGTGACATCCTTCATAATGAGCCAGCCGGTCAGCGGCGGACTACAGGGTTTGACGACCTTATCGTGAAAAGGTTCCCGAAAATCAAACAATATCGTCCTGAACCCCTGACACCTTTACGTTTCCGGCGCGCCTTGCGGATCATTCGGAAGCGCTATTAACGTGGTGACAATGCTCAACCGACCCTATATGGGAGAAGGAAAACCGATTGCAACTCGAAAACACATGACACTCCAAATTCACGATACGCTCAAGCGCGAAAAAGTCGCTTTCATACCCCGGAATCCTGAGCGTGTGACCCTGTATGTCTGCGGACCGACTGTCTATTCCTATGCCCATATCGGCAATGCGCGGCCGGTCGTGGTGTTCGATGTGCTGTTCCGCCTGCTGCGCGTGATCTATGGCGAGGCGCATGTGGTCTATGCGCGTAACATCACCGATGTGGACGACAAGATCAACAAGGCGGCGGCCGAACAGGGCGTTGATATCTCGGTCATCACCAATCACTATGCCGACATCTATAATGCCGACATGGCCACGCTCGGTGCGCTGCGCCCCACCCTGGAGCCGCGCGTCACCCACAATATGGACGCCATCATCGCGCAGGTCCAGGCGATCATGGATAACGGCCACGCTTATGCGGCGGAAGGGCATGTGCTGTTCGATGTCGAGAGCTACAAGGCCTACGGCGCGCTTTCCAACCGTTCGCTGGATGACATGATCGCCGGTGCGCGGGTCGAGGTGGCGCCTTATAAAAAGAATCCGCAGGATTTCGTGTTGTGGAAGCCGTCTAAAACGGGTGAACCGGCATGGGAATCGCCATGGGGCGCGGGGCGTCCGGGCTGGCATATCGAGTGCTCGGCGATGATCGAGGCCAATCTTGGCCTGCCGATCGATATTCATGGTGGCGGTCATGACCTGATCTTTCCGCACCATGAAAACGAGATCGCGCAAGGGGTCTGCGCCCAGCATGGGCACGCGCATGATGGCGAGAGCTATGCCCGCTACTGGATGCACAACGGCTTCCTTGATTTCGGCAAGGAAAAGATGTCGAAGTCGCTGGGCAATGTGAAACTGGTGCATGACCTGATCAGGGAGACGCCGGGGGAGGTACTTCGTCTGGCCCTGCTGTCGGCGCATTATCGCGCGCCGCTCGACTGGACGCCGGAACTGATCAGCCAGACGCGGGCGCGCCTCGATGGGCTTTATGGAAGCTTACGCAAGTTTGCCAATGTGCCGGTCCGTGAAGTGGTTGTGCCGGAAGGGGTGATGGCCGCTCTGTGCGACGATCTCAATACGCCGCAGGCGCTGGCGGAACTGTCGGTTCTGGCCAGAACACTGGAAACGGCCACCTCCGAGGCCGGGCGGATGATGGCCAAGTCCGATTTGCTGGCCGCCGGTGCGGTGCTGGGATTGCTGCAGGGAGATGCCGAAGCCTGGTTCAAGCAGGGCGCTTCGGATGACCTGACCGCCGAGGTCGAGAAGCTGCTTAAGCAACGCGCCGAGGCAAGGGCCGCGAAGAACTGGCCGGAATCGGACCGCATCCGCGACGCGCTCAATGCGCTCGATGTCGAGGTCATGGATGGCCCTGCCGGCGCGACCTGGAAACTGAAAGGCAAATAATGGCGCTTAAGGTTGAAAAACGGGTCGGCATCGCCGCGCCCATAGATGATGTCTACGAGATCATCGCTGACATCGAAGCCTGGCCGGAGTGGAGTCCGATCCATAAGGCGGCGCGCGGGGCCTTGCATTTCGGCGCGCCCATTCATCTGGAGGAATATTTCGAGGGGCTGGGCACCTGGGAAACCGATGGCGTGATCGCCGACTGGACGCCCTTGTCGCACATTCATATCTCGGTGCCGAAGCCTTTCTACGCTGGTAGTCTGACCCGTTATTTCGAGTTTGATGCCCTGTCGGAATACGGCAGCAGCTTTTCCATCGGCGCGCTGTTCAGCGGCTATTTGTCCGAGCGCGAGGGTAAGGCTTATCGCCAGCATATCCGCACCGGGTTCGAAGTCTTTGGGGCGGCGCTGAAAGAACGGGCGGAGGCGAAATTCGCCGCCAATCCGCACGCCTCGTCCGTTATCGTGCCGCCGGTGCCAAAGGACGACCCGCTGCATAAACCGCGCCCGAAATGGCTCAATACCCATTTCTGGGGCAAGAAGAAGTAAGCCTTGCGGTATTCTGCTGTCACGCCCATCTGGTAGTCATGATCGACGAGCTTTATTCCCGCGAAATCCTGCGCCGCACCACCCAGTTGCAGCATGTCGGTCATCTGGCCGATCCGCAGGCAACGGCGGACCGGGTGGCCAAGCTGTGTGGCAGCACCATCCATGTCGAACTCAATATGGAGGACGATACGGTCACCGATTTCGCCCAGCAGGTTCAGGCCTGCGCGCTCGGCCAGGCCAGCGCGGCGATTCTCAGCCAGCACGTCATCGGCGCGCCGGCCGGTGAGATACTGGCGGCGCGCGATGCCCTGCGCAATCTACTCAAAGGCGAGGCAGCGGATTTCCCCGAACGCTTCGCCGATCTGGCAATCCTGTCCGTCGTAAAGGATTTTCCCGCCCGTCACGCCTCGACCCTGCTGGCTTTCGAGGCGACAAGTGCGGCTATTTCATCACTGAAACAATCTTAAATAGCCCTGACAGCGCTTACCGCTTGTCAGGTATGTGCCGTCTTCTTTATATGGAGGGCGCAAGGGGGAGGCTTGCGGGGGTTGACGCCGTTAGGCTTTTTCTTCATTCGGTGACGCATGACCGCTCTTTATGAACGTTCCGTGCGTGCGGCCTTGCGGGCTTACAAGCTCACACTGTCGCCTTATATCGGGCAGGCTTGCCGGTTCCGGCCGACCTGTTCCGAATATATGGCCGAAGCCCTGATCACGCATGGGCCTGTAAAAGGTTCGTGGTTGGGCATCAAACGTATCTGTCGTTGCCGTCCGGGGGGAAGCAATGGATATGATCCGGTTCCGCCAAAGGAATCAAAAGAGTAAGGTCTGCGTGTCCTGAAGGGCACACAGAACCGGATTAGGCGTGGCTTTTCCAAAGACCGCATCGAATCCTTATTTAAAATATTGCGCGATGAAGCCCGCCGTAAGGGCTACAGGTCGCCAGCTAAAAAGTGACTGAGATGATGATAGACTTGACGTTCCCCGATGGCGCCGTTCGCAGCTTCGATGCGGGGACAACCGGCAGAACCATTGCCGAAAGCCTGTCAAAATCACTGGCGAAGAAAGCCGTCCTTATCAAACTCGATGGAGCGTTGCTGGACTTGGATCGACCGCTTGAACAGGGGGGGGCATTGGAAATACTGACGCGCGACGCCCCTGAGGCGCTCGAAGTGATCCGTCACGACACGGCCCATATCCTGGCCGAGGCAGTGCAGGAACTGTTTCCGGGCACGCAGGTCACCATTGGCCCCTCAATCGAGGACGGTTTCTATTACGATTTCGCCCGTGACGAGCCTTTCAGCACCGACGATTTCGCCAAAATCGAAGCCAGGATGAAGGAAATCGTCGACCGCGACGAGAAGATCGTCCGTGAGGTCTGGGACCGCGACGACGCCATAAAGCACTTTGAGGGTATCGGTGAATCCTACAAGGCCGAGATCATTCGCGATTTGCCGGGCACCGAAACGATCACGGTGTATCGCCATGGCGATGCCTGGAAGGATTTGTGCCGCGGGCCGCACCTGCCGTCATCGAAATTTATCGGCAAGGCCTTCAAGCTGACCAAACTGGCCGGCGCCTATTGGCGCGGCGACCACAATAACGCCCAACTCCAGCGCATCTACGGCACGGCCTGGGCCACGGAAGCTGATCTCGAAGCCTATATCACCCGCATCGAGGAAGCCGAAAAGCGCGATCACCGCCGCATCGGCCGCGCCATGGACCTCTTCCATATGCAGGAAGAAGGCCGCGGCATGGTCTTCTGGCATCCCAAGGGCTGGCAACTGTGGCGCACGCTGGAGGCCTATATGCGCCGCCGCCTCGATGCCGCCGGCTATGTCGAGGTCAAGACGCCGCAGGTGCTCGACCGGACCTTCTGGGAAAAATCCGGCCACTGGGAAAAGTATCGCCCGAACATGTTCGTCTGCGAAACGGTCGAAGGCGAGACGCTTTCGCTCAAGCCGATGAACTGCCCCGGCCACGTCCAGATTTTCAAGGTCGGCCTGCGCTCCTATAAGGAACTGCCGATGCGCATGGCCGAGTTCGGCGCCTGTCACCGTTACGAGCCGTCCGGTTCGCTGCACGGCCTGATGCGCGTACGCGGCTTTACGCAGGACGATGCCCACATTTTCTGCCGCGAGGACCAGATTGTCGAGGAAACGGAAAAGTTCGTTCGCCTGACCAAGCTGATCCACGCCGATCTCGGCATGGAAACCGCCTATATCAATCTGGCCACGCGTCCGGAAACGCGCGCCGGCTCGGATGAATTCTGGGACAAGGCCGAAGGCATGCTGGCCGAGGCCGCCCGCGCCGCTGGCGTCGAGCCGGTGATCGCGGAAGGCGACGGGGCCTTCTATGCGCCGAAGCTCGACTTCATCGTCAAGGACGCCATCGGCCGTGAATGGACCTGCGGCACGCTTCAGCTCGATTACGTACTGCCGGAGCGTCTGGAGGCCGAATATGTGGCCGAAGACGGTTCGCGCCAGCGTCCGGTCATGCTTCACCGCGCCATTCTCGGTTCGTTCGAGCGCTTTATCGGCATCATGATCGAGAACTATGCCGGCAGGTTCCCGCTGTGGCTGGCGCCGGTTCAGGTCGTGGTCGCGCCGATCACCTCTGACGCCAACCCCTATGCCGAAAGCGTGGTTGAAGCCCTGCGTAAGGCGGGGCTGCGTGTCGAGGCCGATCTGCGCAACGAAAAGATCAACTACAAGGTCCGTGAGCATTCGCTGGCCAAGGTGCCGGTAATCGCCGTCGTCGGTCGCAAGGAAGCCGAAACCGGTGAGGTGGCCCTGCGCTTCCTCGGTTCCGAAGGCCAGACCATCCTCAGCGTCGCTGACGCGGTGCAAAGGCTGAGCGAAGACGCCACCCCGCCCGATTTGAAAGAGACCTGATGACCGCCCTGCCGTCGCCCATTATCGAGATGCTGAAGGAACGCAAGCTGGCCACCAGCGAGGCGCAATATTTCGTGCAGCATCTCGAAATGGCCCCTTGCGACGACAAGGACGGCGTGACCCTGATCATGGTCGTTTTCCATACCGGCAAAGTGCTGTTCGACAGTATCGGCCGCGTGCTGAACGATCCCAAGGTCAAGCAGTTTATCATTATCGATAACGGCAGTTCTGAAAAGATCGAGCAGCGTTTGCGCGACCTCAAGGATGAGTACGATCATATCCTGCTCGTGCAAGGGCAGGGTAATATCGGCTTCGCCAAAGCGGCCAATCTCGGCGCGCATCTGGCGACCCAGCCCTGGCTCGTTTTCCTCAATCCGGATGCCTTGTTGCAGCCGGATTGCACGCGTGAACTGGTGAAGGCGGCGGCGGATCAGCCCGGCCCCTGTCTGGTCGGCGCGCGCCTGCTCAATCCGGATATGACCGAACAGCGCGGCGCGCGGCGCGGCGAGGTGACGCCTTTCACCACCCTGGTGTCTCTGCTGCAATTGTCCAGATACGTGCCGATTTGGCGCAAATACGACATCCATTACGAGGACCATCCCTTGCCGGAGGGGCCAGTGCCGGTGCCGACGATTTCCGGTGCCTGTTTCGCGGTGTCGCGGCAGGATTTCAGCCGTCTGAAAGGTTTTGACAATAATTTCTTTCTGCACGTCGAAGATGTCGATCTGTGCTGGCGCGCCCGCGAAATGGGGGGCACCGTGCTTTTCCATCCCCATGCCGAGGTGGTCCACGAAGGTCATACATCACGCGTCGAGCCGGTGTTTGTCGAGCGCAACAAGGGTAACGGCCTGATCTATTATTTCAACAAGCGCGCCAAGGGCAAGGGCTTCTGGCGCCGGACCTATGTCGGCCTGCTGGGGCCATTGATCATATCCGTTTCGGTTATCCGCGCCCTGTTCCGCGATCGCCTGCGTGATGATGAGGACGAACTGCCGGCTGAATAGTAATTTATCAGGAAGCCGGATTTCTGCTGAGCCAGGAATCGGGGGCTATGACCCGGACAATGACTGAAAAATCAGCTGCGTAGGTGCTGACCTGCACAACACGCGTGTCTGACCTCAGGAACAGGCTGGGCAAACTCACATCCTGTTCCCATTCGGACAGGCACCCCTGCAAGCCGTCAAAATAGGCGATGCCTTCATTCATGCCCTGATCGGCATCGGTCGTGAATTTGCATCTGTAGGTATAGCTACCGTCCAGAGCCACCTTGTCGATGGTGCATCTGTCCGCCTGCGGCAGCATCAGGGTGGTTGCCCACTTATCTTTGTTGACTTGTTCTGCCTTGATCGTCTGGAACTGATCGCCGGCATTCAGCGCCGCATTCAGTGAAAGGCACAGACCGTCGTCGGCCATCGCGGTGGCTGGCGCCAGAACAAGAAACGATAAAAGAACGGCGTCTGGATTAATGGTCATGAATGTGCCCTCCCCAAAAACAACGTTACGTTAATGCGGAACGGGCCACAACACAAAATCCTGTCAGGGCTTGCTTCTGTCAGGGAGCGGTCGCCGCCGGCGGGTTATCGTACAAGGTCAGCACCTGATCATGGCCGTTATAGTTGTGGCCCTTGACCTGGGTAACGGCATGAGGTGTCAGGCCCTGCGCGGCGGCCCTGGCCTGGAAATCGGCCTCGAATTGCGAATCCACGAACAGCGGCCGGCCTTCGCGCAGCGCCCGGACCGCGCCGGAAACGTTATCGTTCAGCAATTCGGTTCGCGTGCCCATGGCGAAGACGAAGCTGGGTTCGGAATAGCCGATGATCGCCACCGGACCGGGGGTGCGCAGGTCACGCCGCGGATCGAGATGCGCGGTGATCAGCGCGGCTTCCAGTTGCCGTGAAATCCACAGCGGCCTGAGTTGCACCAGTTCGCTGACAAAGGTCAGATGGGTCAGTATGCCGGCGGCCAGTATGAAGGCGAAGCCCACACGCTGGCGATTGGTCCACATCAGCCAGCCGCCGAAGCCGCCGATGATGAGGGCGGAGAGCCAGACCGCGACCAGGCAGGCCAGGGCGGCGCCGTTGCCGTAAAGCGCGTAGCCGGCGGTGGCCAGGCCGCCCAGCACCAGCCCGCCGATAATGCCGGCAGCGATATTGAGTATCCGTGCCCAGGGTTTCAGCGGCAGGTCGAGCGATACGGCGCACAGCCAGGCCAGCGCCGCGAAGGTTGGCAAGGTGTAGTGCGGCAGCTTGGTCGGCGACAGTTCGAAAATGAGGAAAGCTGGCAGGAACCAGGCGATGGCGAAGCGAATGGCGGCCTCATGACGGCGCGAAATCGCTGTTTGCAACGCGCCGCCCAGGAACCACGCCGCCGGGAACAGGGTGACCGGCAACAGGGCCAGGTGATAGCCCGGCCACATGAAATGGCCCTCCGAACCGCCCTTGAGCTTGTCGGCGAAATCCTTGCCGACCGCGCCGACCCAGAACTGGCCGTCGGTGGTGACGGTGATCGCCATGATCCATGGACCACAGATCAGGGCGACGAGGATCAGGCCCCAGCCCCAGCCCATGTGGCGCGCCCAGCGGATCTTGCGATCCCAGGCCCAGAGCGTCAGCAGGGTTGTCGCCACGATCATCGGGCCGATGATGAACTTGATCATGATGCTGCCGGCAAGCGCCAGCCAGAAGATCAGTTTGACCCAGCGCATCCTCGGCACTTTGGTGTTTGGGGGATCGTCCTTGCCGAGATCGCGCGTCCGCAGGTAAATCTGCGCCAGCGCCGCCATCATCAAAGTGATAAAGCCGCATTGCACGGCGTCGGTCTTGGCGATGAAGGCCTCTGTCGACAGCATGAAGGAGACGGCGAAGATGAGGCCGGCCTTGGTGCCGATACGCGTGCCGAAGGCGTAGGACGCCCCCCAGGCACAGGCGAAGGCTGCCAGCGCCGCGCCGAGGAGAGACGGCAAACGGAAGGCGAGAATATCGCGCTTGGCAACATTGGAAGTCAGTTTGACGGCGGCCACCTGAAGCCAGTGGATGCCGACCGGTTTCTTGTAGCGCGGCACCTCCTGGACATTGATATTGATATAGTCATGTGTCTCGATCATCTGGGCCGAGGCCTGGACGAACCGTGATTCGTCGCGGTCGAGCGGCGGTATCATCATGGCGCAGGGCAGGGCCACGACGAACGCCAGCAGGGCGGCGATCAGCGGCCCGCGCCGGCCTTTCGACACCAGTTGCGCGAAGTGTATCCGCACAAACTGAATCAGATTTTGTGTGGTCGCCGACATCGAACCCATCCCGGTCCCTTTACGCTTAAAGGCAAACCGTCTATGAGGCATAAAACCCGATGGGTTTCAATCCCTTGCCCCCGTGTTAGCGAGCCAGTCAGATCATGCCTTTAATCGTCTCTGCCGTGGTGCCCGTCTATAATGAAGAAGGGGCGGCCGTACAAGTCGCCAGGGAGATCGAGGTGGCCTTCACGGCGGCTTTCGGCGCGGATGGCTTCGAGATCGTCTTTGTCGACGACCGCAGCACGGATGACACCCATGCGCGTCTGGTGGCGGCGCAACCGGATATTCCGTCCCTGCGCGTGCTGCGCCATGAAAACAATGTCGGTAAGAGCGGCGCCCTGCGCAGCGGTGTTTTTGCCGCGAAGGCGCCGCTGGTGGTGACGCTCGATGGTGACGGCCAGAATCCGGCCGCCGATGCCGCCCGCTTGTCCCAAATCCTGCATGAGGCGCCGGAAACGGTCGGCATGGTGGCCGGGCAGCGCCGCAACCGCCAGGATACGTCGTCCAAGAAGATTGCTTCGCGCTGGGCCAACCGTATCCGCAAGGCCATGCTCAACGACAAGGCCGATGATACGGGTTGCGGCCTGAAAGCCTTGCGGCGCGAGGTTTTCCTGCGCCTGCCCTATTTCGATCAGATGCACCGTTACCTGCCGTCACTGGTGACGCGGGAAGGCTTTGATATTTTATTTGAACCCGTCGATGATCGCCTGCGTACCACAGGTCAGTCCAAATATACCAATATCGGACGTTTAGCTGTAGCGCTTTCCGACCTGCCCGGTGTAATGTGGTTAAACAGCCGTTTACGTCAGCCCGGAAAGGTTACCGAAAGCGGGCGGTAGGCCGGCGTCAGGAGCAATGAAATGGCTATTGACAGAGAGCTGATTGCTAAGGAAGCGGCTATCGGTCTGTACGACAGGCAGCCGGTGGCCGATGATCACAGAAGGGGGTTCAGCTTGATTACCGCGTTTCCTTTACTCGTCATACCGTTTCTCGTTTACAACATCCTGGCGCTGTTCTCGCTCGGTGGCAGCGATGGGGCGGCCTATAACGCCGTCATGCAGGTGTTGTTCAATCTGCCCATGCCCTCGGCCGGTACGCACTGGTCGGTCAATGTGGGGGATGTCATTCTTTTCGGCGCCCTGATCTGCCTGTTTTTTGAACTGCTGAAATCAACCAAGTCGGACAAGGTGGCGATCGTCAATCATTCGCTGTCGATGGTGCTGTTTATCGTCTGTCTGGTCGAATTCCTGCTGTTCAAGCCTTTCGCCACTTCGGCCTTCTTCCTGCTGACCTTCATGACGCTGATGGATGTGCTGGCCGGCTTTATCGTGACGGCAGTTTCGGCCCGGAAAGACATCGACTTCGGACATTGAGGCGCCGGATTTAGAATGGCTTTTGCGAACTATGACGGATGTGCAGGACGTTTACCGTTTGCGTCCTGTCATCGATCTTGAAAATGACGTGGTAAACATAAGACCGGCTGGGGTGCAGGATTTGCCTCAGGCCGGTCCGGTCGGGCACGGTGGGATGCCGGTTCGGCTGGCTTTCCAGGGCGAGAATAGCGGTTTCCAGGCTGTTGAACCAGTCGCTGGCGGCGCGCGAACTCCTGGCATTTATGGCTTCATAGAGCCGCGCCATATCCCGAATGGCGCGGTTGGTCAGTTCAACGCGGTATACCATGAAGGCCGCGCAACTCGTTGAAGACTTCTGAAGCGGTACGTGTCTGGCCGGCGTCCATATCCTCAAGTCCCTGACGGATGCCTTCGTCAGCATTGGCTTGCGCGGCCAGGTCCAGCAGACGCTGGTAGGAGTCAGCGTCTTGCAGGACGGCGGCGGCTTTGCCATTAACGGTCAGAATCAGGGGGCGGCCCGTCTCGCGGATATGCTTCATGAAGTCCGCAGAGCGATTGCGGAAGGTTGTCATCGGCTGAATGTCTTGGGTGATATCCATGCGCACACCTAAATTACCTAATTCGGTAATTTAGGTGTGCGCATGGAGCGGGTCAAGAGGCAAAGGTCGGATATCTTAGCCAAACACCGCGAAAATCAGCGTCACCGCGAAAATATCGAAGGCGCGGGTGGCGACGCGCGTCCAGACCGGACGGGATTTATGGGGTTTGGAAAAGGACAGCACGCAAGGCTCCGCATAAAAGGAACCTGAAGGGCTGCAATAAGCGTGCCGCGAAATTGTTGTTAGATTTCAGTCCTGGTGACACGTCCCGGTGAGGGGCGGCGATCATTCGGACCGGAATATTCCGACTTGAGATAGGTCGATTTTGCCCGCCCCAAAGTTTCCGGACCGCCGCGCAGACCGCGCTTTTCTCCACCGCCCAGAAGCTGGGCGGCATAGCTGGCATCATCGGTTTCCGCCGCCGTTTTCCGTTTGCGGCGCGCGGTTTCGTCCGGTTCATGCTCGATGACCGGACCAGCGGGAACAGGCAGATTGTCAGACGTATTATCGCTCATGTCCGGAGCCTATCCTATCCGCGTTAAACAAACAGAAAACAGGCGGCTATCCGGGAGATAACCGCCTGTTTTCTTGTCAGCCCTTTTGTGCCAGGCGGTCGATCTGGGCCTTCATGGCTTCCATTTGCTCGCGCAGCTCGCGGACCTGATCGGTTTCCGGCTTGGCGGCTTCGGGCGCCGGTTCGGAAGCGGGCGCGGCCTGGCCCGCCGCACCTGTATTGGCGCCGGTGTTGGCGAAAGAGAAGGGCGAGAACATGCGCATGGCGCGGTCGAACATGGCCAGGTTCTGCGATACCTGTTCATCGAAGAAACCGATGCCGGGCGCGGCGCCGAAGGCCTGCGAAAACTGCGAACGGAAACGCTCCTGCTGTTTGGCGAAGCCGTCGAGCGACATTTCCAGATAGGTCGGCAACAGGTTTTGCATGCTGTCGCCATAGAAACTGATCAACTGGCGCAGGAACTGGATCGGCAACAGGTTCTGGCCGCGGCTTTCCTCTTCAAAAATAATCTGCGCCAGAACGCCGCGGGTGATATCGTCGCCGGTCTTGGCGTCGAACACCACGAAATCGACGCCTTCGCGCACCATGTCGGACAGATTGTCCAGCGTAACGTAGGAACTGGTGGCCGTATTATACAAACGCCGGTTGGCGTATTTCTTGATGATCACGCGGTCGCCTTCGCCGCGCTTCGCCCGTGTCTTTGTTTCGGCCATCTGAGCAGTCTCTCCTGTACTCTTCCTAAAGATTATCCGCCCGATTGATCGGGTCTGGCTTTATTTCGCACTCACAACATAAGCCCTTTTTTGCCGATGCGTAAAGAGGGTGTGCTGAAATGATGAAAATCCCTTGAAATAAAGGGGTTTCATTATTGTGTCCTGCGCAATTTACACGTTGATCATGTTGCGCGCGATGTTGCGCACAAAAAGTTGAACGGCGGCGCGCGCGACAGGTTTTTTTTGGCGTGACGTCCCCATCACGATAGGGCAGGAATGTGGTCATAAACTGAAACCAGTGTTCAGGAACACGGATAACAGCGTAACTTGATTTCGCCTGTCAGGTGCCTTAAGCCCCGGTTCAGCAAGTCTTTTTTGTTGTCTATTCAAGTCTACAAGGGAAGCCCGGCAATGTCCGTCAATGAAGTCGTTATCGTCTCCGCCGCCCGCACACCGGTCGGTTCCTTCCTCGGCAGCTTCGGCGCTGTGCCTGCTCATGAACTGGGCGCGCACGTCATCAAGGCGGCGGTCGAGCGGGCCGGATTGCAGCCTTCGGACGTCAACGAAGTCGTTCTCGGCCAGGTGCTCCAGGCCGCGCAAGGGCAGGGACCGGCGCGCCAGGCCTCGGTCAAGGCGGGAGTCCCTTATGATTCCCCGGCCTGGTCGATCAATCAAATCTGCGGTTCGGGATTGCGCGCCGTGGCTTTGGGTGCGGCGCAGGTAGCGCTCGGCGAAAGCGCTATTGTCGTCGCCGGCGGCCAGGAAAGCATGTCCATGGCCACGCACGCCGCCTATATCCGCGCCGGCCAGAAGATGGGCGATTTGTCGTTGGTCGACACCATGATCAAGGATGGTCTGTGGGACGCTTTCAACAACTACCACATGGGCCAGACCGCCGAGAACATCGCCGCCAAGTTCGGTATTTCGCGTCAGGAACAGGACGAGTTCGCGGTCAGCAGCCAGAACAAGGCCGAGGCCGCCCAGAAGGCGGGCAGGTTCGATGCCGAAATTGCGCCCTACACCATCAAGGCCCGCAAGGGCGACACGATTGTCGACAAGGACGAATTCATCCGCCATGGCGTCACCATCGACGGCATTTCCGGCCTGCGTCCCGCCTTTATCAAGGACGGCACCGTCACCGCCGCCAACGCCTCCGGCCTGAACGACGGCGCCGCCGCCGTGGTGCTGATGTCGCGTGCCGAGGCCGACAGGCGCGGCCTGAAACCGCTGGCGCGCATTGTCTCCAGTGGCATTTCGGGCGTCGATCCGGCGATCATGGGCACCGGCCCGATCCAGGCCGTCCAGAAGGCGCTGAAAAAGGCCAGCTGGTCGATTGGCGATCTCGACCTGATCGAGGCTAATGAAGCCTTCGCGGCGCAGGCGATCAGCGTCAACCGCGAACTGGGCTGGGATCTGAGCAAGGTCAATGTCAACGGCGGGGCCATCGCCATCGGTCACCCGATCGGTGCGTCCGGCGCCCGTATCCTGACCACCCTGCTGTTCGAGATGCAGCGTTCCGACGCGAAGAAGGGCATCGCCACTCTGTGCATCGGCGGCGGCATGGGCGTCGCTTTGGCGGTTGAAGCGATCTAGGCATATTTTACAGAGAGGGATTTCGATATGAGCAGAGTTGCACTGGTCACCGGCGGTACGCGCGGCATAGGCAAGGCCATCGTCAAGCGCCTGAAGGACGCCGGCCTGACGGTCGCCGCCGGTTATGCCGGCAATGAGGAAAACGCCAAACGTGTGGCCGAGGAACTTGGCGTCATGATCGTCAAGGGCAGCGTCGATAACTTCTATGACTGCAAGCGCTGCGCCCAGGAAGTCGAAGCCGCCCTCGGCCCGATCGAGGTGTTGGTCAATAATGCCGGCATCACGCGTGACGGCTTCTTTCACAAGATGTCGCTGGAGCAGTGGCAGGACGTGATTCACACCAATATGGACAGCGTGTTCAACATGACGCGCCAGGTGATCGAAGGAATGCGTGAGCGCGGCTACGGCCGCATCATCAATATTTCCTCGATCAACGGCCAGAAGGGGCAGGCGGGCCAGACCAACTATTCCGCCGCCAAGGCCGGCATGATCGGCTTCACCAAGGCCCTGGCGATGGAATCGGCCAATAAGGGCATCACGGTCAACTGCGTGGCGCCGGGCTATACAAGCACAGAAATGGTTTCGGCCATCGCCCCGGCCGTACTCGACAAGATCGTGGCCGGCATTCCTGTCGGTCGTCTCGGCACGCCGGAGGAAGTGGCCGAAATCTGCGCCTTCCTGGCCTCGGACATGGCGTCGTTCATCACCGGTGCGACGATTGCCGTCAATGGCGGCCAACACATGCTCTAAGTCTGCTCCGGTTAGTATTTAGGCGATTAAAGGTGCGGGTGGTGGCATCCGCGCCTTTTTTGCGTCCGCTTTAGGGCGGTCAAAAAGGCTGTGGCGTCTTAAATCCGCCCAAGTCGGTCCGTAAACCTTCGCTCAATGAACAAGACCCTGGCACATCCTCTGGCACGCTTCCTGACGCGTTTTTGGGTCGCGTTTTTTCTCCTGTTCTGCCTGGCGGAATCGGGGACGGCGCTGGCCGACGGACCGCGGTCGCTCAAGGAAGCCATGTTCGGCAAGAAGGCTGATGACAGCCACTCGTCATCCCGTCCGCCGGTGGCGCATTTTACCTCCGAAGACGGCCAGGGCTTTATCCTCGATGAATCGGGCAGCCGCAGCCTCATGCGCTTCGATGGCGATGAGGAGGTGTGGCTGCTGACCCCGACCCAGGGACCGAAAGGCGATGTCGTCTACAAGAATGATGTCGGTGAATCCGTCCTGAAATCGACGCGCTGGGGCGGCATGATCCTGTTCAGCGATGACCGGCCCATGGGCGATCCCGCCGCCGTTACCGGCAAGGCCGATGCCTTTACGCCCGGCCGCATGTCGCCGAGCCTGCTGTTCCAGTCGCTGGTCCATGCCAGCCGCCGGGTCAGCCTGGCGGTGGGACGCACGATCGGTTTCGATGCGCCGGATGTGACGCCGGGCGCCGATTTCCTTTACGCCGATGCCGCCGGCGTGACCGCCGAAGCCCTGGTTTTGGCTTCGCAGCAGCCGCGCGGCAAGCAGATCATGGCGCCGATCCACGGAGTCCAGTTTATCGAAGGGCGCCCGCCCAGCGCCACCCTGCAAAACGGCGTGCTGGTGCTCAAGCTCGATGTCTCGCGCGGTGACTGGAGCGGCCGTCCGTCTTCGCGCCGCATCCTCAATGTGATCGTGACCTCCACACCGGTCGGCAGCAGCGCCCGCCGCTAGAAGCGGTCCTTCGCCCGGCGCAGTTCGCCGAATTTGGCGGCCTGGGCGGTGAAGTCCTTTTCCCTTAAGGGATAAACCAGAAACGGATTGGTTGCCTTTTCCTCGGCCACGGTGGAAGGCACGGTCGGTTCGCCATGCTCGCGCAAGGTGCTGATTTTCGCACCGCGCGCCGCTAAAGCCGCATCAACGCCAAGGCTTTCGGCGAATTTCAGATTGGACAGCGTATATTCGTGAGCGCTGTAAAGCACCGTCTCATCCGGCAGATCGGCAATGCGTTTCAACGCGCTCCACATCTGTTCAGGCGTGCCCTCGAACAATCGCCCGCAGCCAAGCGGGAAGATCGTATCCGCCACGAAAGCCTGTCCGCCGGCGCGATCGAGATAGCCGATATGGCCGAGCGTATGACCGCCGAGATCGATCACCTCCAACGCTGTTTCACCGAGTGGAAAGATATCGCCGGGTTTCAGCACATGATCGAGCGGCGCGATCCGCGTCACTTCCCGCGGGCCGTAAATCTTCGCGCCATAGCGTTTTCTCAGCAGAGCGTTGCCGCCGGCATGATCCGGGTGCCAGTGGGTGTTGAGAATATAATCGAGCCGGTCAAGCCCCAGCGCCGCCAGCCGTTCGCCGATGGCGCGCGGTTCGGGCGCATCGATGATGGCGACCTGAGCTGACGCCTCATCCTGAAGGATAAAGCCGTAATTGTCCTGTAACGCCGGGAAGATATCGACCTTAAGGCTCATTTAGCTTTTCACTCTGATATTTTGCCTGATTAGCGTTATATAAGAACTGTCACACTTAAGGGAAACCCGTTGCGTCGATCGGTCGAAGACCTCAACCGTTTTTATCAGTCGCCGGAAGGCGCGGTGGCGAAGCGCCTGCTCGGTCGTAAGCTGGGCGAGGCGTGGCCGGACGTGCGCGGGCTGGATGTGCTCGGCATCGGCTATTGCACGCCCTATCTCGACAGGTTCAATGAAGCGCGCCGGGTGCTTTCGGCCATGCCGGCGGCCCAGGGCGCGGAAATCTGGCCGGCGGATATGCGGGTGCGTACGGCCCTGGTCGAGGAAGAGGCCCTGCCGTTTCCCACGGGCCTGTTCGACCGTATCCTGATGGTGCATGTGCTCGAAGAATCCCCGGCGCCGCAGGGTCTGTTGCTGGAGGCGTCGCGTCTGCTGGCGCCCAACGGCAAGCTGATCCTCGGCGTGGCGGCGCGGGGCGGCTTCTGGGCGCATGCCGAAAAGACGCCCTTCGGCTACGGCCAGCCCTATAGCCGGATGCAGCTTGAGGCCGCCTTGCGCGAGGCCGAATTGGAACCGCTCGCCTGGTCATATGCCCTCTATGCGCCACCCTTCAATGTTCTTTTGCGCTGGTCAGGGGCACTGGAAAGGATATTGCCGCGTATGTGGCCGATCACCGGCGGCCTGATCCTGATGGAGGCCGGACGGCGGCCCTTCATCGCCCATACAGCGCGGCCGCAGAAATCAATATTACAGGAATTGCGCGGCGTCCTGGCCCCGCCGCAACAGCCAGTGCCGACCTCGCGCGATCACGCGCCGGTCACGCGGGAGTTAGCTTGACCCTGCGGGAGATTCTGGGCCATAGGAATGAGCATGAAACAGCTCATCATCATGCGCCACGGCAAGGCGGAAAAAGACGCCGAATCCGGTGAGGATTTCGATCGCGCCCTGTCGGAGCGCGGCCGCGAAGAAGCCAGAAGCGTCGCCGAGGCGCTGAAGGCCTACGGCGTGAAGCCCGATTTCGCCTTGGTATCGAGCGCTGCCCGCACGTTGGGAACCTTCGATGTGGTCAAGGCGGTACTGGGTGATATTCCGACCGTGGTGTCGAAGGATTTTTACAACGCCGGCGCGGAGGTTTTGCGCCGCGCCATCGAGGCGCATGAGGCTGACGGCCAATGCGTACTGATGGTGGCGCATAATCCCGGCGTACAGTATCTCGTCGCTGAATATCTGTTTGAAGGCGCGGCGGGCGCCGAAATTACCGACAAGGTGCGCGGCAATTATCCGACCGCGACGGCGGCGGTGTTCGAGGTCGATGCCGCCGGGCGGCCGATCTATGACGGACTGTATTTAGCGAAATGATCTATTCCGCCGCCACGCGTGCCCTGCATATTCTGCCGCCTGAAGATGCGCATACCCTGACGATCCTGCTGCTCAAGGCCGGTCTGGGGCCGGTGTCGCGCCAAAATACGCAGCAACTGGCCGTCGATGTGTCTTATGACGGCGGGCTGTTGCGCTTCCCTAACTGTATCGGTCTGGCGGCGGGTTTCGACAAGAACGCCGATGTGCCGCTGGCCATGGTGCGCGCTGGTTTCGGTTTTGCCGAATGCGGTACGGTCACGCCCCTGCCGCAGGGTGGAAACCCGAAGCCTCGCCTGTTTCGCCTGACCGGGGATCAGGCGGTGATAAACCGCATGGGCTTTAACAACAAGGGGCTGGATGTTTTCCTGCGCCATCTGGAGCATATCAACGCACATAAAAAAGATGCGGTGATCGGCCTCAATATCGGCGCGAACAAGGACGCTGCCGATCGCATGGCCGATTATGTCACCGGGCTGAAGCGCCTGTGGGGACAGGGGAGCTATTTTACCGTCAATATTTCCTCGCCCAATACGCCGGGCCTGCGCGCGCTTCAGGGCAAGTCGCACCTCGATGACCTGCTGGGCCGGATCGCTGAAACCCGTACGGCGCTGGTGAAGGTTTCCGGCACCAACTGCCCGATTTTCCTCAAGATCGCGCCGGACCTGAGCGAGGCGGAAATCGCCGATACGGTGGCTTCCACGCTCGCTCACAAGCTGGACGGCCTGATCGTTTCCAACACCACCCTGTCGCGCGATGGACTGATCTCGAAACAGGCTACGGAATCCGGCGGTATGTCGGGGGCGCCGTTGTTTGAACTGTCGACTCGCGCCCTGAAAACGGCGCGGGCGGCTTCGGAAGGCAGGCTGACGCTGATTGGCGCCGGCGGTGTGTCTTCGGGCGCGCAGGCCTATGCCAAGATTCGCGCTGGCGCCTCGCTGGTGCAACTCTATTCGGCGCTGGTCTACAAGGGGCCGCGCCTGGCCGACTCCATTCGCCGCGATCTGGTGGCGCGCCTGAAAGCGGATGGCTTCCGGATGGTTTCGGAAGCGGTTGGCACTGACAGATTGTAAATGGGCGCCATTGCTGTATCATTAGATGATATGGGAGGCCGATATGCCCAGCAGCTATACTCTCGGTAAACATTTTGAAACCTTCGTCCAGGCGCAACTGGAAGGTGGCCGCTATAACAATGCCAGCGAGGTATTGCGTGATGCCTTGCGGCTTATGGAAGACCGTGAGCGGTATCTGAAATCGCTGGATCAGGCGATTGAAAATGGTCTGGCTGATGTCACCGCTGGCTGTATTCATGCCGCCGAGGATGTGTTTGACGATCTGGAGGCCCGAATAGCGGCCATGCCGGATTGAACGGATGAAAGTAGTTTTCACAAGGCAGGCATACGCCGATCTTGATGAGATTGCGCTTTATATCGCTCAGGACAGCAAGATACGGGCGTTGACTTTTGTCCGCGAATTACGCCAAAAAGCCGAAGACTTGGCCGTTACGCCGCAGGGCTTTCCGTTGGTTCCGCGCTATGAAGCATCGGGTATTCGCCGGCGGCCTTTCCGGAACTATCTGATCTTCTATGCGGTTTACGAGACGCAGATTTCAATAATTCACATTCTGCACGCCGCAAGGGATTACGAACCTCTGCTCTTTTCCCGGTAATCATTCCTCGATCTCATTGGCCGTCAGTCGTGCCAGAGCGCAGACGAACAGTGCCCAGATCAGTGAGTTCTGTGACAGGATAAAGCTTTCCGACATGATCAGGAAGCTGAACAGCATCAGGATCAGCACGGAAAAGAAGCCGTCTTTCACGCGGGCGAAGCGGAACAGCGCACAGAAGAACCCCGCCGCCAGCACCAGTCCGAACAGAATGACACCGACCCAGCCGAGTTGGATCAGGAGGTCCAGCCAGCCATTGTGTGCCGAGGGCACGTTCCAGTGGGTTTCGGCGCGTACGACCGAAGCAGGCACCGAGGTCGGGGTCCAGAAGGCCTTGTAGCCATAGCCCAGCCAGGGATGCTTGTCGGACAGCCGCATCAGCGACGCCCAGATTTCGGTGCGGCCGGTAAGTGTCGGGTCCTTGCCGAGCATTTTGAAAATCAGGTCCGGCGCGATGTAGAACAGGGCGCCCCCGATCAGGGCGCCGGTCGCCGCCAGCCAGACGAAGATGACGCTACGCACGCCGCCGCGTTGCAGGGCCGTCAGCACGGGGAAGGCGCCGGCACTGGCCAGGCAGGCGAGCAGCGAGGTTTTCGAGCGTGACAGCACCACGAGCACGAAGATGACGAGCGCCAGCCCGATCCACATCTTGCGGCGTTCCGGCGAGATATAGGCGGAGGCGCAGGTGGCGATGAAGCCCAGCACCATCATGGCGGCCATCTGGTTTTTCTCGTACCACAGGCCTTTCCATGCCCCGGCGTTGATATCGTCATGGATGCCGAGGTGCGGCACGCAGATGCAGACGAAATAGGAGCCGAAGGCCAGGATGGCGAAGCTCAGGGCGATGATCTGCACAAGTTGTTCGCCCCGATATCGTCCGGCGAGATAAAGCCCGAACAGCGAAGTGACGGCGACGGCGATGGTGCGCCGGATGGTGATATCGGGCGCGATCGACCAGTAGCTGGAAGCGAAGCACAGGCCCACCAGAAGGCCGGTCATGAAAAGCGCCGGCAGGATGCGCATCAGGCGGGTGACGCGGAAGCCGATCAGGACAAGCGTTACGGCGTAGACCGGCAGCCACATGATCCGCAGGATGGCGGAATCGCTTTCCGCCGCTGCCGCGTCCAGGGTCTGCGGTGCGAACAGCGGGCCGATCAGGGCATTGGAGAACATCAGGAGGCAGAAGACGGTCAGCGCCACTTCCGCATAAAGAATCCCCTTCGCCAGCCCGGATGGGGCATCCGCCGGCAAATCACGGCGGCCGTTGGTGAGACTGGAAGGCAAAACGGACATGAAACCCAGTGGCGATCAGAAAACCCGGCCGCCACTTTTAAGCGATAAGTCTCAATATATGGTCAAGGCGATGAATGCCAATCCGCATACGCTTTCATGAGGATTGGCAAGGGGGAGGCCCGCTGCTGCCGATGCAATGAGCCTATTCTTTTTCAGATATATGGCGGCGCTTGAGCGACTAAAAGGGCGAGTACTTTTCCATCAGGGCCTGGGTGGCGGGCGGCTTCTGCATGTTGGTAATGTCGCCGCGACCGCCGTAGGAGATGCGCGCCTCGGCCAGTTGCGTGTGCCTGATGGCGTTGGTCGAGGAAATATCTTCCGGGCGGGCGATGCCGGAAACGGTCAGGACGCGGACCTCGCGGTTGGTGCGGACCTCCTGTGTGCCCTGGATGATCAGGTTGCCGTTGGGCAGCACGCCGGTGACGATGGCGGCGACAGTGACGGAAATTTTTTCCGCCCGCTTGACCGAACCGGCGCCGGTCGAATCCGACCCGCTGGAATTGGCCAGGGCCTTTGTGGGATCGTAAGCGCCCGGCAGAAGCTTGCCGAGCGAGGATTCCAGGCCGAAAATCGACGGCGTGGCGGCATTATAGCTGTTGCTGCGCGAACGGTCGGTGGCGTTGCTGGTCTGGGCGCTGTCATTGATATCGACCTGTACGGTCACGATATCGCCGACGGCGCGGGCGCGCTGGTCGTTGAAGAAGGTGCGCGCGCCGACCCGCCACAGCGAATTGCTGGAGGCGGGCGTGGTATTGGCCTGCGGGTAGATAATAGCCTGTTCCTGCGGCACCAGCGCCGCGGGATAGGCCATCGGCGTCAGACTGGGGCCGTTGACGGCTTCGCGGACGGAGCCGCAGCCGCTTAAAGCGACAAGACCGGCAAGCAGGGCGGGGGCGGCAAGGAGGAGTCTGGACATGAAAGAGCCTTCAGAATTAACGCGAAGAGAGATAGGTTTGATTGCGGAGCTGGGTGGCGGCCTGGCCGGAAACGGCGCGACCGGGACCGGTGACAACGGCGTCGATCATCTTTTTGGAAGTGGGGTTCTGTATCTGGATGACGTCGCCGACCGCGCCGTCTTTCTGCGCCGGACCGGAGAGGGTGAGACTCAGGCCGTTCTGCGTCCAGGTCACCGCCACCATCTCGGAACGTTTCACGGCCACCGGACCGCTGACGCTGGACTGGCCCCAGACCGCCGGACTTTGCGGACCGGAGAAGGTGGCCGGTTGGGCCGCCTGGCCGGAAGCGGTTTCCGGTCCGGCGGCCACGATGATGCGGCGCAGTCCACGGGCATTATCCCAGTAAACACCATTGCGCGCGGCGATCGACTGGACCATGGCGGCATCGAGCACGGTGGTGGCGCCCTGGCGATAACCGAGCAGCACACCGGCGGCCGGTCCGGCATTGTCGAACACATCGCCAAGCGTGATGCGGCCATCGCCGTCGGTGACGTTGGCCTTCAGGACCAGCGGATTGGGCGCGGTCTGGGCATTCGCGGGTATTGAGGCCATCGCCGGGGCAATGAGCATCAGAATGGAAAGGGCGGTGACATGCTTCATTTACCTACGCCCTCGCCAGTTGACTGGTGGTTTGCAGCATTTCATCGGCGGTGGTGATGACCTTGGAATTCATTTCGTAGGCGCGCTGGGCCACGATCAGGGCAGTGATTTCCGAAACGGCGTCAACGTTCGACGATTCCGTATACCCTTGCAGCAGGGTGCCGAACCCGGTATCGCCCGGCGTTGAAATATTGGGCGCGCCGGAAGCCCCGCTTTCCAGGAAGAGATTATCGCCCTGCGCGTCGAGGCCGGCCTTGTTGGCGAAGGTGGCCAGTTGCAACTGGCCGACAATGGTCGGCGTGGTGATGCCCGAACCGGCGGTCGTCACCTGGACCTCGCCGGATTTGGAAATCGATACGCCGGTCACGCCCTGCGGAATGGTGATGCCGGGCTGGACCAGGTAACCGTCGGTCGTCACCAGACGACCCTGATCGTCAAGCGAGAAGTTGCCGGCGCGGGTATAGGCGATTTCGCCTGACGGCAGTTCGATCTGGAAATATCCTTCGCCCTGGATTGACAGGTCGTAATCATTGCCGGTCAGGGTCGGGCTGCCCTGTTCCATGATACGGTATACGCTGCCGGTCTTCACACCGGAACCGACCTGGATGCCGGTGGGCACGACCGTGCCGGTATCGGACGATTGCGCGCCCATGCGTTCGACGTTCTGATAGAGCAGGTCCTGGAACTCGGCCCGCTGCTTCTTGAAGCCGATCGTGTTCATGTTGGCGATGTTGTTGGAGATGACTTCGACGTTCATCTGCTGGGCGGCCATGCCCGTGGTAGCGGTTCTTAAGGCGCGCATAAATTATGCTCCCAAGTTCGAATTGCGGGCGTCCACCAAATCGAACGATTTGGCAAGCGCAAGTGCGCGTCCGAGCCGTTGCGAGGCGAAGCTTGCGTGGCGCTTGAACGCAAAATAAAACGTGATGGCGATGCTTGTCATCGTCATCATGCGACTTTGCCGAGGCGCTCGACGGCGCTGCGGTTCAGCTGGCTGTTTTGATCGACGATATTGGCGAGGGTGGTGTAGGCGCGGTTGATGCGCACCAGATTGGTGATTTCGGTCATCGGATTGACATTGGACGCTTCGAGAAAGCCTTGGCGGACCTGGGCGTCGGTGGCGATGATCGGCGTCTGGTTGCTGGTCAGGGTGTAGGTGCCGTCGCCCTGTTTCGAGAGATCGCTCATATTGGCGATACGGACGACATTGAGCTTGCCCACGCGTTCTGCCTGACCCTGATAGCTCTGGGTGATGATGCCGTCGGCGGAAATGCTGGGTTCGCCCTTTTTCGGATCGAGCACGATCGGGCCGCCGTCGCCCTGAACCACATAGCCCTGGGCAGTGACCAGCGTGCCCTCGCCATCCAGGGTGAAGGCGCCGTCGCGGGTGTAGGCGGTCTGGCCGTTTCTGCCGGTGACGGTGAAGAAGGTGCCTTCGCCGTTCAGCGCCAGGTCGAGCGGCGCACCGGTCTGGTTCATCGTGCCCTGGGTGAAGTTGCGGCCCACGCCGTTGTCATAGGCAAAATTCGCCGGGGTACGGATCGGCATGTTGACCGCGGGCGCGCCGGGTTCGGCGTTAATAAGCAGTTCCTCGAACTTGTAGCCCGTGGTGTTCATATTAGCGAGGTTATTGGCGCTGATATCCAGCTCCCGTTGCAGGGTGATCTGGCGCGACAGGGCGACGTAGTTGGCATTATCCATGTCGGCGGTTCCCAATTAAAGGTTCAGGTTCAAGAGGTTAGGGAAAACGTCGCTGATCCTCAGATGCGCCGTTAACCATGTTTTTGAGAGATGCAAGCGCCGTGCCAGCAAGGGTTAATGCCGCCAAAGCCTTGATTTAAAAGGAAGTTGACGGTTTGCGCCGAATCCCAGCACATGAAAGAGCGGCAAAAAGTGCCGTGCCGGGCGCGGGTAACAAGCAATCGTTAACCATGTTTGGCGATAGTGGCGTTAACACCTCAGGCAGGTGCTTAAGGTTTGTTTAAGCGTTGATCCCAAAAATCGGGTTTCAGCCTTGCGTTATTTACGGGTGGGCAGTTTGGCCAAGACAGAAAAGAAGCCGAAGGACGCGGACGCCCCGCCGGTGGATGAGGCCGAAGGCGGCGAAGCCGAGGCCGCGCCCAAGAAGAAATTTCCGTTGCTGATCGTCATTATCGCGGCGGCCGTGTTGCTGCTGGGCGGCGGCGGGGCGGCGGCCTATTTCCTTTTCCTGGCGCCGAAGCCCGTGGCTGGTGCCGCCAATGCCGATGCGCACGGCAAGGCGGCCGGTCATGAAAAGAAGAAGGACAAGAAGAAGGCCTCTGGCGAACATGGCGCTACGGACGCCAAGCTCGATCCGGCAACGCAGCCCGTGCCCTCGGAAGGTCCGAACGGCACAACCTATCTCTCCCTGCCGAACATGGTGGCGAACATTCAGTCCCCCGACGGCAGGGCCAGCTATCTGAAACTCAAGCTGACCCTGGAATGCCCCGATGACGACACCGTTACGGCCCTGACCGAAAACATGCCGCGCATCAATGACGTGATGCAGGGCTTCCTGCGCGAACTGCGCCCGGAAGACCTCAGCGGCTCGCAGGGCAATTACCAGCTTCGTCTTGAGATCCTGCGCCGAATCAATCTCGTCCTGGCGCCTCACAAGATCAATGCCGTGCTTATTGAAGAAATGTTGATTACCTAATGGCGGAAGAAGTCGATCAGGAAGCCATGATGGCGGCTTGGGAGGCGGAACTTGCCGCCGAGGCCGAAGCCGCCGCGGGTGGCGCTTCGGGCGGCGGTGATGCTGGCGGCGACCTGGCGGCCGAATGGGAAGCCATGGTCGGCGGCGGCGGCATGGGCGAGCGCTTCAACATGCCCGCCGGCGCCGAACGCATCCTCAATCAGGATGAAATCGACAGCCTGCTCGGCTTCGACCTGTCGGAAGACGACTACAATGAACGCTCGGGTATTCGGGCGATCATCAATTCGGCCATGGTGTCCTACGAACGCCTGCCGATGCTCGAAATCGTCTTTGACCGGCTGGTGCGCCTGATGACGACGAGCTTGCGCAACTTCACCTCCGATAACGTCGAAGTGTCGCTCGACAATATCTCCTCGATCCGCTTCGGCGATTACCTCAACTCGATCCCGCTGCCGGCGATCCTGGCGGTTTTCCGCGCCGAGGAACTGGATAATTACGGGCTGCTGACGGTCGATTCCAACCTGATCTATTCGATCGTCGATGTGTTGCTGGGCGGCCGTCGCGGCACGGCGGCGCTGCGCATCGAAGGCCGGCCCTATACCACGATCGAGCGCGTGCTGGTGCAGCGGATGGTCGAGGTCATTCTCAATGACGCCAAGGCGGCGTTCGAGCCGCTGACCCCCGTCAGTTTCAATCTCGACCGGCTGGAAACCAATCCACGCTTCGCCGCCATCGCCCGGCCCGCCAATGCGGCGATCCTGGTTAAGCTGCGTATCGATATGGAAGACCGCGGCGGCCGCGTCGAGCTTCTGCTGCCCTACGCCACGCTGGAACCGATCCGCAAAATGCTGCTCCAGCAGTTCATGGGCGAGAAATTCGGCCGCGACAATATCTGGGAAAGCCACCTGGCGACCGAAATCTGGACAACCCAGATGGAGGTGCGCGCCGTGCTCGATGAGCAGCAGATGGCGCTTTCCAAGGTGCTTAACCTGCAGGTGGGGGAAACCCTGATCCTTAACGCCAGCGCCGAGTCGCCGATCCAGTTGAAATGCGGCGCCATTCCGCTGACCACAGGGCGGATGGGACGCAAGGGCCACTCCATCGCGGTGCGCGTCGATGCCCCCCTGGCGTCGGCGGCCAAGCGCCGCCTGATACAGGCGAAGAAATAGGGAGGGCGAATATGAGCGTTAACATCATTCTGGATGTCATCCTCATGGCGATGCTTGCAGCCGCCTTCTGGTTCGGAATGCGGCTCGACAAGCGCCTGAAAGCCCTGCGCGCCGCTCACGAAGGTTTCGCCAGGGCGGTGCATGATCTCGATGACGCGGCGATCCGCGCCCACAATTCGCTGAAGGAACTGCGCGGCCATGCCGATGAATCGCAGGACCTGCTCCACGGGCGCATCCTGGCGGCGCGCGAAGTGCTGCAAAAGCTCGACATGCAGGTGACCCGCGCCGAACGCGTCCAGGCCGAACTTGACAAGGGCCTGGCCGGTTACGAAGCTGTCCGCAACCGCGTCGCGCCGCGTCCGGTGGAGACTGTGGCGGAGGCTGAGGTCATTCGCCCGATCCATCACGATGCCGAAACCGTGGCCCGCCCCCGTGACCGGGCGCCTTTTATGAACGATGTGCGTCCGCAGGAAACGCCTTATCTCCGCACGGGTCGCAGCCTGTTGCCGGAGATCGAACCGGAGGACGAGAGCGAAATCATCGACAAGGTTCAGATGTCCGAACTGGTGGTCGCCAACCTCAATGAAATGATCCGTTCGCTCAACCTGCCGGCCCGGCAGGTCGCCTCCGTTGAGGAGGATCTGTTCGATGGCAGAAATGCCGGGGCGCCAATGACGGCATCCGTGATGGCGTCCAAGGGGCGTCCGCGCCAGTTCAATATCAAGAGATAACCATAGATGGCCTTACCTCGCTTCCTGCCGCTCGTCGCCGTCGCCGTGGCCGGTGTTTTCGCCGTGAAGGCGATCACCAGTCTGGAAGTGATGCCCGACGTCTTCAAGGCGGCCACGGCCTTTGCCGCCGATGCCAAAAAAAGCGACCCGAAGACGGATAAGCCAGCGATGAAAAAGCCGGCGTCAAAAGCGGGAGGCAAGGGCGAGGTCGACAGGGCCGACGATCCGACCCAGAGCTATGGTCTCGATCCGGCCCTGATGGTGGCGGATGCGGCTTCGCAAGGTAAGGACGCGGCGGCCGCAGCGCCGATGACGCCGATTTGCGCCACCTCGGTCGATGACCTGGCCAAGCAGGCCGGTATTTCGCCGAACGAATTGAATATCCTGCAAAGTCTCGGTCAGCGCCGTGCCCAGCTTGACCAGCGCGAGCAGCAACTGAATTCGCGCGCCCAGTTGATCGAGGCGGCGGATTCCAAACTTGACGCCCGCATCACCCAGCTTGCCGATCTGAAAACACAGATTCAGGACCTGCTCGATCAGGCCACCAAGGTGCAGGACGATGACACCACGCGGCTGGTGGCGGTCTATTCGGCCATGAAGCCGAAGGACGCCGCCGCCGCCATGACCATCATGAATGATGATGTGCGCTTGCCGATTGCCGCGAAAATGAAGGACCGGTCGCTGGCGGCCATCCTCGGCGCCATGTCCTCGGACGCCGCGAAGGACCTGACGGAAAAGCTGGCCAAGCGTATGCAGCGCGCCGATGGCCTGCAGCAGCAGCTTAATAAGACCGCTGCCGGCGGACCGGCCGCGCCGGGGGCTGCGCCCGCAAAACCGGCAACGCCCGCGAAGAAGGGGTAAACTAAATCACGCATGAAAAAGCCTTCCCGATGCGAAAACGGGAAGGCTTTTTCATGCGTGACGAATGCGCCCTAGATCGGCATCCGCATGATTTCCTGATAGGCGCTGATCACCTGGTCACGAATGGCGATAACGGTTTGCAGGCTGGTTTCGGCGCTCGACACCGCAGTCACGGCGTCGATCAGTTCCGCCTTGCCCTGCGATTGCTGAACCATCATGTTTTCGGCGCCCTGGGTCGTCTTCATGGTGTGTTCGAGCGCGCCTTGCAGCATCTTGCCGAAGTCGGGCGCGCTGGTGGCGCCGGTTTCGCTGCCGCTTTCTTTCGCGGCGGTCTGTGCCTGTTTGACGGCGGCGCCATAGGCGCGGGCGGCGGATAACGGGTCCATGGATCAGGCCTTACTTTTCAAGGATATCTAGGGTTTTCTGGGTCATGGCGCGTGCTGTCTCGATGACGTTCAGATTGGCTTCGTAAGATCGCTGGGCCTCGCGCATGTCCATGGTTTCGATCAGCGGATTGACGTTCGGCTTTTTGACATAGCCGGTGGCGTCCGCCGCCGGATGGGTCGGGTCATATTCCTGCTGGAAGGCGCTCATGTCCTGCACCACATTGGCCAGTTTGACGCCGGTGGCGCCATCGACCGGGGCGGACGTGAAGATCGGCGTCTGGCGGCGATAGGGATCGGCGCCGGGGGTGCGGCCGGTCGAATCTGAATTGGCGATGTTTTCGGCGATGACCCGCATCCGTGCCTGCTGCGCCTTGAGCGCGCTGGCGGCGACGGCCATGGTCTGACTGGATTGCGTCGGCTTGTCGTTATTGATCATGATCTAAACTCTTAATTTCCGGGCGCGCTTATTTACCGGGCGCTCTGGCGGCCATGCGCAGCATGGACATCGATTTTTCGTAGAAGGAAACGGCCGCCTGGAACTGCATCCGGCTCTCGGCCATCTTGAGCATCTGTTCTTCGAGAACGACGCTATTGCCGTCCATGGTGGTTTCCGAATCGAGCGAGACGATTTCCCTGGCGCGCGTGGCGCCGCCATCCGGCGACGGCAGGTGCATGGCGTTGGTCATGGTCATGCCTATGCCATTGGCGGCTTCTTCCTGTCCGGCCATCAGCTTACCGAAATCCTGGGTCATCAGGTCGCGCGGCTTGAAGCCCGGCGTTGAGGCATTGGCGACGTTCTGCGCCACGACCTTTTGCCGGTCGCTCAGCCAGCTCATGCGCGACTGCAGCGCGTTCAGGAAGCCGATGCCCTGATTCGCCATATTTGGGTTCGTCATGCTCAAGCCTTTCCGAAATCCCGCGACTCAACCTATTGAGAGTTATGCCACGAATATGAGGCAAATTATGCCCACCTTTTGGTTAACGAAGGCTTTAAGTAAACGGCGCGTTAACTACGGTGGGTGCAGAAGGAACAGATGAGTCTGGTAGAAATCCTGCGGGCCTTTTTCGGCCTGTCCATTGTCATCGGGCTGATCCTCGGCCTGGCTTATGGGCTGCGCCGCTATGCGCCGGCGCTGATGGCGAAGCTGCAGGCGCAGCGTGGCGCCAGGCGGCTGGAGGTGGTTGAAACCCTGGTGCTCGATCCGGCTCGCCGGCTGGTCCTGGTGCGGCTCGATAATGCCGAGCGTCTGATCCTGCTTGGCGAAGGCCGCGAACTGGATGCGCCCGCGGCAGCGAAACCTGTTGCGCCGCCTTCCTCCGCCGCCAAAGCGTCTCTGGACCCCAATGATGACCTGTTCTGACGCGCCCGCGCCTGAAATAAAACCGGAGGCGCGCAAACCCTTAGGCCCCAAAACGATGAATCTCATCGTGCTCCTGGCGTTCATCCTCGGCTTCACGATGATGATCATGCCCTATGGGGCGCTGGCGCAATCGGTGAATGTCGATCTGGGTAAGGGCGGGTCTTTAAGCGCCCGTGTGGTGCAACTGATCGGGCTGATGACGGTGCTTTCCCTGGCGCCGTCGATCGTCATCATGACGACATCGTTTATCCGCATCGTGGTGGTTTTGTCCCTGCTGCGGACGGCGCTCGGCTTGCAGCAAAGCCCCCCCAATGCGGTGATCATTTCGCTGGCCCTGTTTCTCTCGGCCATCGTCATGGCCCCGACCTATGAGGCGGCCTACAGCCAAGGCATCCGGCCTTTGATGGATCAGGAAATGGAACTGCCGCAGGCCTTTGACGCCGCCAGCCAGCCGGTCAAGGCCTTCATGCTGGCCCAGGTCGATCAGAAGGATCTGGGGCTGTTCGTCGGGCTTTCCAAACTGGACATGCCGGCCGACAAGATGGACCTGCCCGTGCGCGTCGTCACGCCGGCCTTCATGATTTCCGAGCTGAAAAAGGCGTTCGAGATCGGCTTCATGCTGTTCGTGCCGTTTCTCGTCATCGACCTGGTGGTGGCTTCAGTGCTGATGTCGATGGGGATGATGATGCTGCCGCCGGTGGTCATTTCGCTGCCGTTCAAGCTGATCTTTTTCGTGCTGGTCGATGGTTGGCACCTGGTCGCCGGATCGCTGGTGCAGAGCTTCCATCCAGTAGTGGGAAGCGGATAGGGTTTAAGTCAGGCTATCCGCATCGATATTACGGGCGGAGTGAAGAATTCTGATAACGAAAATCTTTTGTCCCCGCACCTTGTAATAGATGTTGTAATTGCCGTGTGGTAACAACCTTAGATCAGCGGATACATCGCTTCTGTTTGCGCCCTTATAGGGCGCGTGCCGCAGACTGAGGGCTTTTTGTTCCAATTCGTCTGTGAAAGTCAACGCCCGGACAGGACTGTTCGCCGCAATGTACAAGGCGATGGAGGACAAATCCTCCAGGGCCTGAAGCGAGAACTCGATATCCATCAACTGGTTTTAGCTTTTGCGGTTTCCTGAATGCGGCGCCTGACTTCCGCGAAAGCTTCTTCCGCCGGGATGAATGGCCCTTTCAGTCCTTCCTCCAGATCAGCCCGCAAAGCTTCCAGTTTCGCCTGCCGGTCCTGCTGGCGATCCTCCAGCATACGCAAACCATCGCGCACCACTTCGCTGGCATTGTTGTAGCGCCCCTTAGCGACCTGTTCCTTGATAAAAGCTTCAAAATGAGCACCAAGGGCGACGGATGTGGGCATGAGATTCTCCACTAACTGTTGTTAATAGATAATAGCATATGGGGAGCAAAGAGGAAAGAAATCTCAGCTTCCGTTAACGGCCGCCTGTCAGGCTTTCCAGCATCCGTTGCTTGAAACGGGGCATATCGCGCCATTGGGTTGCCACGCGCACGGGGTGGCCGTTCTTTTCATCGATAATCGTCATCCCGTCATCTGTTACGTTCAATGGCAGGGTTTCCATAACCAGATCGCTTTCATCGTAAGCCATGGTGACCGCTACGGCATCAAACTGCGTGGAACTTTGTCTGGTGATGTCGAAGTCCTTCGGCATCCAGAAAGCGGACGGCGCCCAGGCCTCTGAATTGGCGATGATGGCGCGGGCGAACGGATCGTGGCTGCGGCGCAGGGCCTGATACTGTTCACCATCGAAGACGACGAAGCCGCAGGTATCGAGCGGTGTAATTGAGCATGACAGCCAAGGCGCGGCGAAAACGGCCCGCCAAGCCGCCGGATCGGTTTTGACATTGTATTCCGCTTCAGGTGGCTTGCCGGCGCCATAACCAACACGTACCGACCCGGCCATGCCGACAAATCGCGCTTTGCCGGCGATAGCCGGTTCAATTGTGAGGGCTTCAGCAGCGGTTGTGGCCGGACCGACCGTGATCAGGGTGACGGGTTCAGGCGAGGCCATGATTGTCTCGACAATCGCCTGTGCGCCACCATTACGGATCGGGCCAGCATAATCTTTCAGAGTGAAATCACCGATCCATTCGCTGTGCGCGGCCTTGTCGTTATGCCCGTCCGGACCGATCGCCAGCGGAACATCCGCGCGCCCGGCCAGGGTCAGCAATTTGGCGGCCAGCCGGCCGCGATAGCCGGCATTGCCGCCCTCGGTCACAACCAGCCTGAGATCGAGTTCCGGGCGGCGCAGGAGCAACAGCAAGGCCCAGGTATCATCGATATCGCCGCCGATATCGGTATGGAAAATGACCGGGGTGGATTTGGCGGCGGCTCTGGCGCTGGTGGCCAGCAAACCGAGCGCGGCGGTGGATTGCAGCATCAGGCGGCGGTTGATCATAATGTTTTCCCTGTAATTTGACCGCCAGCTTAACAGAAAAAGGGAGGCTGCCAATGACAACCTCCCTTCCGGTTTAGCGCTTGCTGATATCGATGAAGGGCACCGCTCCGCCGGTCGTGGTCGGCAGCTTGCCGTCCCACTTTTCGATGGCGCGCAGTTGCACCACTTCCGGCGACGAAGCGATCGACTGAGCCAGCAGGCGGTTGGATTCCGCCTGACCGCGCGCCTGTTCGATCAGTGCGTCGGCCTGCGCCTTGGCCACGGCCACCTGCGCCTGGGCGGCGGAAGCATCGGCATCGGCCTTGGTCTTAGCCTGGATCGAATCGAGGATCACCTGCGGGTAGCGGATGGTGCCGATCCAGTCGAGCTGGCTGATATTGACGCCCTGCGCCTCCCACTTGCGGTTAACGCGCGCCAGCGCCTTCTGGATCACCTGCTGGCGGCCGCCGCGATAAAGAAACTCGACGCTGACCAGTTCCGTTTCCGCCGCGATGGCTGAACGGACGTCATTGCGGATCGGCCCTTCGAACAACTGGTCGAAGGTCAGGCGGTAACGCGTATAGAGGGCCGGGGCCTTGGAGGGATCGATGCGCATGACCAGTTGCACATCGGCCGTCATCGGCAAGGCGTTATTGTCCGAGAAAGTGACCTCCTCGTTCTCCGGGCCGCGCTCATCCTTTTCCCTGGTATAGGTGTAGGTACGCTGGATGACGGGGAATTCGGCGATGCGCTCACCGGGCAGGTTGAGGTGCCAGCCGGAGGGCAGGGGTGTCTTGTCCACGCCGGCATTGGGGCCGAGCGTGCGGATTTTGACGCCGACATTGCCCGGCTGGATCGTCTGGCCGCACGAGACGAGCGAAACCAGCAGCAGGGCGGCGACCGCGCCGGCAGGGATAAGGAATTTCCACCTGGCTGGCAGCGAGATGCCATTACGCAGATTATTCATGTTCATATATTTCGTTTCAAGGGCTGCGGCCAGTACGAACGCGGCTCAGGTCCCCCGACCTTTCTTTGGTTGAGTTGAAGAGTAAACAGAACAAGCTCATGCGCGCTCTCGAAGATGAGAGTACAATAGTCTTGGTTTCGGGGAGGGCTTGATCGCGTAAGAGCAAATATGGGCTGGTGCCGAGATTTCGACGAATGGCCGCGCATTAGACTTGCGGCTATGCCTGACTTAACTGACGATCATGTTCCTTCGTTTGGTTCACGTTCCCCAAAACTTGGGAACCCGTACATATTACAGACTCGTCGGATGTCCTTAAAGCGAAACACGACATTGATCACACGGATGTGACTTTGTTACTCTAAGCCGCCTTGTTCTTCGGCGCACTGGCGGCCGCTTTCGCCGCGGCGTCATCCCTCTCGCGGAACTTCTTCTTCATGCCCGTCACCCAGCCGGCAAAGCTGTCGGTGGCGGCGGTCGAGGCGGCGAAGTCGCGGGCGCTCAGATTGCCGCCGTCGAGCGGCGCCAGGGCCACGCGGATGGCGTCTGATGAAGACGCCGTATCCGAAAACTTGCCGTAACGGGCCGACAGGCGCGTCAGGGAGGGCTGGTCCTTTTGCAGGCTGTAGGCGATGGCCGCGCGCAGCAGGCGGCCTTCGTCGGCAAGCGTCAGCGGCGCGTCGCTTTTCCAGCGGTCGCCGAGGCGTTTTTCCAGAATGGCGCCGGCCTGGGCATAATCCTGCCTGTTCCAGAAAATATCGGCGCGGATGTCCTGGGCGTCGGGTGAACTGTCATTGCCCAGCACGTCCAGCGCCTTGTCCGGTTCGTTCAGTTCATTGAGGGCGCGGGCTTCGAGGACCCGGCGTTCGGCCATGACCGATTTCGGCAGCAGGGTGGTGCGGGTGTTCCACAGCGCCGCCAGTGCCTTCTGCGGATTATGGTCCATCAGGTAGATGGCGGCCAGGTCGGCGGCCACGGAGGACTTGGCGACACCATTGAGGCGGTGGCTGACCTGATATTCCAGCAGTTCGGCGGCCTGATCGAGCAGATCGACATCAACCAGCCGGCGTACGATCCGGCGCACCATCTCATCGCCATCGGCGCCGATCGGGGTCAGTTCCTTGAAATCATTGAACAGGCCGAGCGCCTCCACAGGCTGGAGGCCATCGGCCATGCCGCCGAGGAAGAGGCCGCGGAAGGCCTGGTTGAGCGTCGCTTGAATCTGCACGGACTGCGGATCGCCCATGAAGGTCTGGCCGCCGCTTTTCAGCACCATCAGGGCCTCACGGTAGCGGCCTTCGCTAAGGTAGATGCTGCCCATATTATTGATCAGCTTCATCTCGGTATCGTCACCGCGCCAGCGGAACCGCAAGCCATCAAGCGTGGCCAGGGTCTGGGCCGAGGTCGCCTTCTTGAGGTCGTAGGTCAGCATGGCGGCGTGCATGGCGGCGGGGGTGGCGATGCGGTCGTCCGTGGCGCGCGCCACCGCCTGATAAACCTTGAGCGCGCGCGGCTTGTCGCCCTGCGCCTCGATGATCTGGGCATCGATCAGATAGGCATACAGTTTCTGCGCGGGGGTTACGGCCTGGGCCAGGGCGTAGCCGACCATGCCTTCGGCGGTGGTCAGATCGTTTTGCTGCAGGGCGGAATAGGCATAGGCGGCGGCGATTTTCGTGCGCCACTCCGGCGGGAACTGATCGAGCGCCTTGAGGCCGAATTTGAAATCCTTGATGGCGTCGGCGTGGTGGCCCGCCTGCGTTTCGGCATAGCCGGCCCACAGGCGCGAGGCCGGATCATTGACGAGCTGCGCCGAGGACAGGTCGCCCCCCGCATCGGCATAGCGACCGGATAGCATGCGGGCGACGACGCGCAGGCCACGCACCTGCGGATTATCCTGGGCGCGCGGGCTTTCCCTGACCAGCAGGTCGAGCACGCCCTGCGCCTCGAAGGTGAGGTTTTGCCCGACAAGGAACCGCGCCAGGGCCAGCCGCGCCTTGGTGGCCGCCGCCGGGCCAAGGCTGCCTTCCTCGGCGGCGGCGGCCTGAAGCGCATTGTAGCGGGCGAGGAAGCCTTCTGCCGGCGGGGTCGACCAGTCGGCGTTCATCAGGGCAGGGTAGAGCGCGTTCTTGTAAGCCTGGGTGGGATCGTTCGGAACCGCGTCGGCATTCAGATTGGAAAGTGTCAGGCCCTTCGGACGCGATATCTCGATCAGGTCGCCCGATACGGCCACCTTGACATCGGGCGCCAGATGCACGATCGCCGCGCCCTGGGCGGTGGAGGCCAGGGTAGCTTCCAAAAGGGTGCGGGCCGTGGTCAGGCTTTTCACCGGCCCGCGTGCCGGGATCACCGCCATGCGGTCGCCGACGCTGGGATCGCGTATCCAGGCGATGCGGGTCGCGCCGGCCAGGTTGACATTGAGGGCCGGCACGCCTGAGCTGTCATCGCGGATGACATTGACCTCGGTGGCCTTGTTGTCGAGCGGCTTGCCGCCCAGGCGCACCCGCCATACCAGCCCATCATTGATCACCGACAGCGCGCCGATGGTCGGTGCCTTGAGGCGCAGGGCGGTGAAGCCGTCATTGCGCGTCCACTGGGCGTCCTGAATGATGGCCCCGTCCTTGAGTTCGGGCGGCAGGCGCAGGTCGACCTCGGAATCGAAGACGATCCAGACCGATTCGCCGCGCCGGAAAACGGCGGTGGCCACAGGACCGGCGAAGGGGAAGGCGACATCCTTGCCGCCGTCGATGCTTTCGACGTCCAGCGCCACGACCGGCACATTGGCCGCCTTGCTGAGACGGGCGCTATCCGGGCCGGCCTTTTTCTCGCCGCGGATGACATCCTGAAGGGTGATGCTGACCTGGCCGCCTGTTTCGCCGGCACCGGGCTTTGCGGCTGTCGGGGCGTTGTCTTTTGCCGCCGGGTCGATCTGGACGAAAACAGCGCCATCGGCGCGGCCGAACCGGGTCTGGAAGCCATCGGTGACCGTGAGCCACAATTCGCTGGCGCGGGCATCGGACTTGAGATCGACCCCCTTGATGCCGAGCGGCGGGTTGGCGCGGATGTCGCCGAGGTCGGGCTTTTTCTGGCCGGGCAGGCGGATAACGACCTGACCTTTTTCACGGCGGACGGAGGCACGGCTGCCGATGGCGCCGTAGATTTCGATGCGACCGGATTGCTGGTTGCGCCCGACGCGGATATCGATATCGGAACGCGGGGCAATCTGCGGCGGGGCGATGGTATCGCCGAGCGCCAGGGTGGCCATGCCCATGCAAAGTGTGGCGGCGACGATGGCCGTGGTGCGCAGGGCGCTTTGACGCGGAGTGGCAACTGGCGCGGGCGCTTCGAGCAGGGCGCGCGCACGGGCGAGCGTCCGCGGCGGGGCGGGCGCGCGGCCGGCGGCGCCGGCGGTCGTTTCAGGCGTCTGACGGTTTCGACTCATCTCCCGTTAACTTGCCTGAACGGGGTTTAACCATAGTTAATAGTGAAATAATTTCTGCTCTTTCAGAGCTTCAAGAATCTCCTCATAGGTTAAGGGCAAATTAACCGTTCGTGCGGCAAATATTGCCGGGTTCTGGTATGATTTCTTGACGGATACGAATAGATGACGGGTGCCGAGGTTCTGGATGTCGGGCGTGACGCCATTTGGCTGACCATCCAGTTATGTACGCCGATCCTGCTGGTCGGCCTCGTGGTCGGTGTGGCGATCGGCCTGTTTCAGGCCCTGACGCAGATTCAGGAAGCCACGCTCATCTATGCGCCCAAGATCATCGCCGTTTTCCTGGCTCTGTTGCTGCTGCTGCCGCTGATGGGATCGCTGCTTGCCGCCTTCATGCACGAAATCATCAATAAGATAGCGACGATGTGATGCTGCTGCTTCAGGCCGCGCAGTTGCGTTCAAGCTTATCGGCGGGCCTGCCGGATGCGGGCGGCGGCGATCTGACCTCTTTTTTCGGCACGTCGGCGCAATTGTGGGCGGTTGGCCTGATCTTTATCCGGCTTGCCAGCATCGCCATGCTGATTCCGGGACTGGGCGACACGGCCGTGCCGCCGCGTCTGCGCCTGTGCTTCGCTTTGCTGCTGGCCATGATGATCACGCCGGTCGTCGGCCCGTTCATTCCCGCCATGCCGCCGACGCTCGGCGCCCTGACCGGTATCGTGCTGCACGAGGCGATCATCGGACTGATGCTCGGCAGCCTGATGCGCGTTTTACTGTTTACCCTGATGACCACGGGGGAAATCCTGTCGCTGCAAACCACCCTGTCCTTCGCCCAGACCGCCAACCCGACCGAAGCGCAATCGAGCACCAGTCTCGGCGCCTTCCTGGCCCTCTTTGGTCTGGTGATGATCTGGGTGACCAATACCCATCACCTGTTCATCCGCGCCATGGTCGATTCCTACCGGATATTTTCGCCCGTCAAGACCATCATGATCGGTGACGCCGGCACCCTAATGATCCGTACCTTGAGTGAAAGCTTCCTTCTGGCCCTGCAGCTTTCCGCGCCAGTGATCGTTTTCGCGCTCGTTTTCAATATCGCCACCGGTTTTATCGGGCGCATGATGCCGAACTTCCCGATCTTTTTTGCCGCCACGCCCCTGAGCGTCCTGTTCGGCCTGTCCCTGGTGGCCCTGTCGCTCGGCACGATGGGCATGGTCTTCATCGACCACTATCAGCAATTCCTGGGTATCTTCCTCGCGGGAGGCAGGGTTGGCTGAAGAAGCAGACGGCGAAGACAAGACAGAAGAGGCCTCGGGGCGGAAACTCCAGCAGGCGCGGGAAAAAGGCGATGTCGCCAAATCCGGCGACCTGCCGCAAGCTCTTTCGCTGATCGGCGCCTGCGCGATCGTGGCTATCAAGGGACCCGAACTCTGTCAGACCCTGACACAGGACCTGCTGCCGTTCCTGGCGCACCCGGAGCAGCTTCTGGGGTCGCTCGAAGGCGATGGCGGCGTCGGCATTGCTCGTGCCGTGATCATGGATATCGTACCGATATTGCTGATGGTCATGGGCGCGTCGATATGTTTCGGCGTGGCGGGGAACGTGCTGCAAACCGGCCTGATGTTCACGCCGTCGAAGCTGGCGCCCGATTTCAGCAAGCTCAATCCGATGAAGGGCCTGAAAAGGATATTCGGCGTCGATGCGTTCATCACCTTCGGCAAGACCCTGCTGAAGCTGACCGTCACGGGGATTATCGTCTGGCTGGTCGTGCGGAACCGCCTGACCGACATCCTGGCCCTGACCGCCGCCTCGCCGCTGCTGATCCTGCCCTATGTCCATGAGGCGGTGATCGCCCTCGCCATTGCCGTCTGCCTCTTTCTGTTCGTCGAGGGTGTGGCCGATTACGCCCTGCAAAAGTTCCGCTTCCTGCAACGGATGAAGATGTCGAAACAGGAGCAGAAGGAAGAATACAAACAGACCGAAGGCGATCCGCACATCAAGGCCAAACTGCGCCAGCTGCGCATGGAGAAGGGCCGCCGCCGCATGATGTCGAACGTCAAGAACGCCACCGTAGTAGTGACCAACCCGACTCACTATGCCGTGGCCCTGCAATATGAGATGGGCGAGATGGTCGCGCCGGTCTGTGTCGCCAAGGGTATGGACAATGTAGCGCTGAAAATCCGCGAGGAAGCCGGCAAGCATGACGTGCCGATCATCGAAGACCCGCCGCTCGCCCGCGCCCTGTTTGCCAGCATGGAGGTGGATGACGTGATTCCGGAGCAGCATTTCGCCGCCGTCGCCAAACTGATCAGCTTCGTCATGGCGAAGAAGAAGCGCGCGTTTTAAAAGGTTGAAACCGCTTGTTCCGGCAGGAATTTGTTAAACGGCGCACCTGACATAGAATAGCCTACCCTTTCCGGGTGATTCGCCTTCGCCCTCCAGTTCAAAGGTGCGCCTTGTCCGCAGCCCAGACCTCCACATCCGATGCAGCTCCCGTTACGGAAACCGCCGCCGGCGCCCTGATCGGCCGGCTGCGTGACGCCATAAATCCGTTGACGGCGGGGATCGTCGCCGTGATCGTGGTCTGCGCCTGCACGGCGGTATGGCTTATCTCCGGACGCCTGCCAGCGGGAATCGTGCTGAGTATCCTGATTGCCGCCGTGGCCGGCGTGGTCCTCATGGGCATGTTCGCCTTTTCCGGCGAGACGGATATTCTCGGCGCGGAGGGTTTTAAGGCGTCCGATATTGTCACGGCCTTAAGCGAACCGGCGGCCGTGGCGGCGTTCGACGGTCATGTGCTGGCGGTCAATGCAGCCTGGAGCGACGCCGGCGGCGGCGCAAGGCGTTTGCCGCAGGGGGAGCACGCACCGGCGCTTTTCGTGGCGCTGCGCGAAGCGAAGGCGCAGGGGACCGGCCGCGCGCTGGTCAGACTCGGCGGCTTTGATTATGAAATGGTGGTGTCGCGCCTCGGTGAGGGCCTGGTGCTGGTGCGCGCCGCCTCTCAGGGCGTGCTTGGCAATGGCCTGATGCTGAAACATGAAAATCCGCTGGCCGTGCCGGATGACGACTTCCTGCCCGATGCGCCTGAACCCGCCGGAAGCGATCTGCCGGAAGCGGTGATGGACGCTTTTGCCGAGGCGGCGCCCTTCGGGGCGGCCCTGGTGACGGGCAATGATTTGTTTTCCGCGCGCGTCACCGATTTCAATACCGTCTTTTCCGCCCTGACCGAGCAGACGCCGGATAAGCTGACCGGCATGATTTTCAGCGATCTGGTTACCGAAAATTCGCGGTCATCGCTGGCCGAAAAGCTGGCCAGCAGCAAGAGCGGGCCGTTCGATATCCATTTGAATGTCAGGTCCGAACGCGATCTGCAAATCTATGTCAGTCAGGTATCCGGCGGTTACAGTCTCTATCTCTTCGATGTCTCCGAGCAGAAGAAGCTGGAGCAGACCCTGGTGCAGTCACAAAAGATGCAGGCCATCGGTCAGGTGGCTGGCGGCATGGCGCACGATTTCAATAACCTGCTGACGGGTTTCAAGTTCCGTAATGACCAGCTCCTGCTCAACCATCCGCTGGGTGATCCCTCTTACGATGATCTGAACGGCATCCGCCAGATCATCGCCCGCGCCGAGGACTTGGTGCGCAATCTGCTGGCCTTTGCCCGCAAGCAGACGGTCAAGCGTGTCACGCTCAATGTCGGGGAAATGGTGTCCGAGGCCGAGGTCCTGCTGCGCCGCCTGGTGCGCGAGGACGTGAAGCTGGAAACCGAATATGGCCGCAACCTGCCCAATGTCCACGTCGACAAGGGGCAGATGGAAATGGTCATGATGAACCTGGTCGTCAACGCGCGCGACGCCATGCGCGCCCAGGGCGGCGGTAAGGTCAATATCCGCGCCGCCAGCCTGACGCAGGATGAGGCGAAGGACTACGGCTGGCCGGAAGCGCCGGCGCAGGGGGCGGCCCTGATCGAGGTGTCCGACACCGGCCCCGGCATCCCGCCGGAAATCCTGGCCCAGGTGTTCGAGCCGTTTTTCACCACCAAGCCGCTGGGGGAAGGCACCGGCCTCGGCCTTTCGACCGTTCATGGCATCATCGCCCAGGCAGGGGGCCATATCCGGATCGTTTCACCGCCGGGCCAGGGCGCAACCTTCCGCATCTTCCTGCCGGTATGGATCGAAACCGAAAAGGAACAGGCCGCGCCGAAACCGGAGCCGACCGCCAAGCCGGTGCCCAAGGACCTGTCGGGTGTTGGCCGCATCCTGTTCGTCGAGGATGAGCAGATCGTGCGCGGCATCGCGGCGCAGTTGCTGCGCCAGCGCGGTTATGAGGTGCTGGAGGCCGAGGATGGCGAAGAGGCGCTGGCGATCATCGAGGCCGAGGGGGGGCAGTTCGACCTGCTGATCTCGGATGTCATCATGCCGGGCATGGATGGGCCTTCGATGTTGAAACTGGCGCGTCCGATCCTGGGCAATGTGCCGGTCATGTTTATCTCCGGTTATGCTGAGTCGGAATTCTCGGACCTTCTGGAAGAAGAACAGAATATCTCTTTCCTGCCCAAGCCGCTGGATATCAAGACCCTGGCCGAGCGGGTGAAGGAACAACTGGCGGCTTGATTAAGGCGCGTCGATACAGGCCCTGGCCCCGCCTACGGGGATGGTCTGGGTGCCGCCTTGCCAGGTGACGATCAACTGGCCGGTAAGGGGGCGCACCGTCTGGCCGGGGGCGGCGTCCTTGATGTCGTAGGATTCGACCACGGACAGTTTTCCCGACGCATCGATAAAACTACGGACGCTGTGAATGCTGTCCGAACCGCCGGCGGTCATGGTCAGTCTGGTCAGTTGGCCATTGAGGCGGACATAGCCCGTGGCACCGCCGTGCAGTGAATCCTCAACAAGGATGCGTGAGCCATCCGTGGTGCCGGCGCGGGCGATTCGGGTGAGGCAGCCCGTCAGGTCGCCGCCGTCACCTGGCTGAAGCGGATTGACGGTGAAGGCATCGGCCGCCTTTTCTTCCGGCGTCGGCTTCTGGCAGCCGCTTAAAACCACAAGCAACATAACAGGCCAGGCAATCTGTCTCATGGGAACCCCGCACGGATTTGCGCGACCCTATCATGGCTTTTTATAAGCGGACAATGTGGCTCAGGACGCCGCGATCTCACCCAGCCGCGCGATCAGGCGGCCGCGTTCGAGCGTCAGACCCTTGTAGTCGAGTTGCGGCGGTGTGAAGGCCTGCAACTGGCTGATCAGGGCCTGCACCAGTTCGGCGGCATTGGGCCGGGCTTCCATTGCTGTCAACGGATCGAGATAGATGCGGATGGTGAAGAGGATATCGCCGCTCTCCGGCAGCTTGCGCAGGGTCTGGCGTTCCAGCCGGAAAAAGAAATTGTCGATTTTTTCATCGCCGAACCGCCATTGTCCGGGGGAATGCGGATGATGCAGGGCATCATCGGCGTGCAGCGACCAGTTCCAGCGGATAACCGGTTGTTCCGGGCGCAGGTTGTCGAACATGCGCTCGATGATGGCGGCATTGCGGGTGTCGCGGCCGAAATCCGGCACCGGCGTATGAATTTCCTGTAGCGCCTGGCCGAATTTTTCATGCAGCCGCCAGGATGAGGGAAAGCACAGATGCGCCGCCGCCAATCGCCAGCCATTTTCGCCGCGTCGCATCAGCACCAGGTCTTCCTGCAACAGCCCGCCAGCCACCAGAAGGGGCGGGTAAGGCGTATCGAGCCTGACGCGCCGGAAGGCCGGGATGATATCGATTTGCGGGCCAAGACGCTGATAGATATCAGGAAAGCGTTGCGGCAGGTGATCGGCAAGCAGGGTCAGCACCTCTCGCTGCGCGGCTTGGGTGTCCGGTTCGGCGACGAATATCTTGTCATGGACGCGTTCGGCCAGACGATCTTTTTCATCGAGATAGGCGAGCAGATTATCATCGACATCGATCCAATCCGCCGGATCGAGTGGTTTGACGCCGATGGTGAAAAGTTTCGACGAACCATCGTAGGGGGTATGAAAGGAACGTTCGGTCATGGGGTCTTGCCTAGCATGACTTCACGCAATAAAAAATCCGGTTCGGATGACTCCGAACCGGATTTCCAAACGCTTGCGGGTAACCGCCGCGGGGCGTTCCCGCCTACTTCTTGAGGAAGCCGCCGAACTTGTTGTTGAAGCGCGAAACACGGCCGCCGCGGTCGAGCAGGGTGCCGGTGCCGCCGGTCCAGGCCGGATGGGTGCGCGGGTCGATGTCGAGGTTGAGCACGGCGTCTTCCTTGCCGTAGGTCGAACGGGTGCGATAGGTCGAACCGTCCGTCAGGGTGACGGTGATCCAGTGATAATCGGGGTGACCTTCTTTTTTCATCGTCATCTTCCTTTGTACGTCCGGCCAGCATATGTGCGGACGCTGAAAATCATGGGGCATAAGTGCCGAAGGCGCGCTCATACATCAAGGTTCCTTGCGAGGCAAGCCCTGACTGTATAAAGCTCGGTGCCATGGCTGATTCAACTCCCGTAAAGACCGAAAATGCAGAGGGGCGCCCCGGTTCCGGCGCTGAACTGATCGCCGATATCCGTCAGGCCGCCGGTGCGCGTGGCAAGACGCGCAACCTGCGTCCGCTGGCCCGGCTGATTCCGTACCTCTGGCGGCAAAAGGCTGCCGGCGCGGCGATGATCCTGTTCCTGCTGATCTCCTCGGCCGCCACCCCGGCCATGACGGTGGTGGCGAAGAAGCTGATCGATGAAGGCTTCGGCTCGCGCAATATCGCTGTGCTCAATCAATGGTTCCTCGTTCTGGGCGCCGTGGCGCTGGTCATGGCATTCGCCACGGCTCTGCGCTATTATTTCATCACCCGCATGGGCGAGCGCGTGGTGGCTGACCTGCGCGAGGATGTGTTCGCCCATATCCTGAAACTCGATCCCGGTTACTTCCTGAAAATCCGCACCGGCGAAGTGATTTCGCGCCTGACCGCCGATATCCAGATCATCGAAACCCTGGTGTCGTCGTCTATTTCCATCGCCCTGCGAAACCTGCTGACCTTCCTCGCGGGTCTGGTGATGATGACCTTCGTCAGCCCGAAACTGACCCTGATGGTCTTTTGCATCTTCCCGTTCGTACTGGTGCCGCTGATCGTCTTCGGTCGTCAGGTCGGCAAGGCGACACGCGAGACGCAGGACCGCTTCGCCCGCGCTGTCGGTTTTGCCTCTGAATCATTGGACGCGCTGGAAACGGTGCAGGCTTTTGTGCGCGAGGCCTTTACCCGCAAACGCTTCGATGCGGCGGTTGAGGAAACCTACCGCACTTCGGTCGGCCGCATGGCGACCCGCGCCACCATGACCGCCATGGTCATCACCCTGGTTTTCGGCGGTATCGCCTTCGTGCTGTGGCTGGGGGCGCAGGACGTGCTGCATGGCCGCATGAGCAATGGCACCCTGGTCCAGTTCGTGATGCTGGCGATTCTCACCGGCGGATCGGTGGCCAATCTCAATGAAACCTGGGGTGATGTGCAGAAGGCTGCCGGCGCCATGATGCGCATCGATGAACTGCTGGAGTCTCAGCCGACAATTACCGTGCCGGTATCGCCCGTGGCGCTGCCGACGCCGGCGCGTGGCGAAATCCGTTTTCAGGATATCTATTTTGCCTATCCTTCACGACCTGACCAGGTTGTGCTCGACGGTTTCTCGCTGATCGTGCAACCGGGCGAGACAGTGGCGCTGGTCGGGCCTTCGGGCGCCGGCAAATCGACCGTTTTCAAGCTGCTGCTGCGCTATTATGATTATGCCGCCGGACGGATCGAGATCGATGGTGTCGATATCCGCGCCGCTGATCCGAAAGAGGTGCGCGAACGCCTGTCGCTGGTGGCGCAGGATACGGCGTTGTTCTCCGGTTCGGCGGAAGACAATATCCGCTTTGGCCGTGAAGACGCCAGCGATACGGAGGTGCGCCTCGCCGCCGACAAGGCGCAGGCCCGCGCCTTTATCGAGGCCCTGCCGGAGGGCTTCAAACAGCCGCTGGGTGAACGCGCCAAGTCGCTTTCCGGCGGGCAGAAACAGCGCCTCTCGATTGCAAGGGCATTGGTGCGGCAAGCGCCAATCCTGCTGCTCGACGAAGCGACTTCGGCGCTCGACGCGGAGAACGAACGCTTGGTCCAGATGGCGCTGAATGAGGCCATGAACGAACGCACAACGCTGGTTATCGCCCATCGGCTGGCCACCGTGCTTAAGGCCGATCGCATCGTGGTCATGGAAGCCGGGCGCGTGGTCGATGTCGGCACGCATGACGAACTGGTGTCGCGCGGCGGGCTGTATCAGCGGCTGGCCAGTCTGCAGTTCAACAGTTAGGAGAGCCTCATGTCCGATCAGGTTCTGACGCCGATCGTGCCTTGCAACGATCTGGCCGTCAGCAAGGCCTTTTATATAAAGCTGGGCTTTACTGTGTATCATGAAAGCGCAGAGTATATTATCTTCGGTCACGCTAACGGGGCGGCCCTGCACCTGACGCAGGCGGCCGAGGGCTGGCTGGTGCCCGGCCGCAATCCTTTCGGTATGTATCTCTATGTCGAAAACGTCGATGAACTGGCCTCCGTGGTCGGCGTTAAGGGCGAAGACAAGCCCTGGGGCATGTACGAAGCCGCTGTTTCCGATCCCGACGAAACGCTGATCCGCATCGGCTGGCCGACAAGTAAGCGGTGAACTGGCCGGTCTGCGGCCTACCCCGCGAAAGCGTTGGTCGGCAGGCCCCTGTGACCGCGCAACTGCGCCTTCGGCACCTCCCATAGCGTGCCGGCGTGCGGATCATCGGCATCGACCGGTGGCTGGGCGGCCGAGGTGACGAACAGGCGGTCGAGATCTGCGCCGGCGAAGGTCAGGCTGGTGACCTGTTTCGCCGGGATCATGACGTCGAAATCCGGTTTGCCATCAGGGGTATACCGGCTAATGCGGCTGCCGCCGTAATGCGCCACCCAGATACCGTCATCGGCGTCGGTGATGATGCCATCCGGAGCGCCGAGGCCTTCGTCGAATTTTGTGAAAATGCGTTTGTTCGACAGGCTGCCATCGTCCGCCATATCGAAGACATAAACCAGGCCTTCACTGGTTTCATTGTGATAGAGGCGCGTGCCATCTTTTGAGAAGGCGGGACCATTGGTGCAGAGATAAGGGGCATCGACCTGATGCACGCTGAGATCGGCATCGACGCGATACAGCGCGGCAGTCTTCTGATTGAAAGGCATGTGCATGGTGCCGGTCCAAAGCCGGCCCTTGGCATCTACCTTGGCGTCGTTCAGGCGATTGTCGGTCTTGTCGGCCTCGATGGTGAACAGTGGTGTCAGGCTGAAAGGCTCAAGCGTCAGGGCGTGGACCGTGCGCAGGATGGCCACCAGAAAGCCGCCGGATTTGCGCAGAACGATCCAGTCGATCAGATCGGGCATATCCCAGCTTTGCGCGCTGTTATCGGCAAGGCGCAGGGCGTTGAGTTTCTTGCCGCGGATATCGACCCAGTAAAGCGTGTTATCCGTGGCGGACCACAGCGGCCCTTCACCGAGGGTCGCGCCGCCCGGACTGCGTGCGACGGGAACGCTCCCGGCACGGGCAAGGGCGGGCAGGGCGAAGGCGGCGGCCCCGGCAGTCAAGGCGAAACGGCGGGTGATCTCCATGGTATCCTCTCTGTTTTTTAAAGAGTAACCGCCGGAAACCGCCTGCCGTCAAGTTATTTCATTTGTAATATCAATGGCCTATTTCGCCAGATGCAGCTTTTCGAGCAACAGCGGGTAAAGCTCCAGATTGCCGCAGATCAGGTCGCCGGTAAGGAGTGGGCTGCGCTCGTCATCATCGATCGAGCCGACCTTGCCGCCGGCTTCGTGGATGAACAAAAGGCCGGCCGCCATGTCCCAGGGCTTCAGGCCACGCTCCCAGAAGGCGTCAAGCTGACCCGCCGCCACCCAGGCGAGATCGAGCGAGGCCGCGCCATTGCGGCGGATGCCGACCGTGCGCTGCATGATCTGGTGCAGTTCCTTCAGTGCCTGAGCATGGCCGGATTTGCCGATAAAGGGCAGGCCGGTGCCGATCAGGGCGTCGTCGAGGGTCTTGCGGCCGGAAACCCTGAGGCGGCGGTCGTTGTGATAAGCCCCCTTGCCCTTTTCCGCCCAGTAGAGGTCGTTGGTCACCGGATTGAAAGTGACGCCGGCGACGATCTCGCCCTCGCGCTCCAGCGCGATGGTGCAGGCGAAATGCGGGATGCCGTGCATGAAGTTGGTGGTGCCGTCGATGGGGTCGACGATCCAGCGGTGGGTCTTGTCGGTGCCGATGACCTCGCCGGATTCCTCACCCAGGAAGCCGTAACCGGGGCGTACGCGCAGCAGTTCTTCCTTGAGGGCGGCCTCGACGCGTTTGTCGGCGGCGGTGACGAAATCACCCGGCCCCTTGCGCGAAACCTGCAATTCGGTGATTTCGCCGAAATCGCGGGCCACGCCTTTGCAGGCCTTGCGCACGGCGCCGACCATAACCTGAATGAGAGAGGATTGAAGTACGGTCACCATGGGAGGGGCCTTTTAAACGGGATTCACAATGTTGATCCTCTCCTGCAAGCGGGGGAGGAGGAGCGCGAAGCGGTGGAGGGGGCAGCATCCTGAGATGGCCCCCTCCGTCATTTCGCTATGCCCAGTGCCACCTTCCCCGCTGCGCAGGGGAGGAGCAGAATTAGTCAGCTCTTTTCATATATTCGCCGGTTTCGGTCGAAACGACGATGCGCTCGCCCACGCCCATGAACGGCGGGATCATGACGCGCATGCCGTTATTGGCCTTGGCGGGCTTGTAGGAGGACGAGGCGGTCTGGCCCTTGATGGTCGGCTCCGTTTCGATGACTTCCAGCACGACGGTATCCGGCAGGCTCATGCCGATGGCGCGCTCTTCGTGGAACTCGATGGTGACGATCATGCCGTCATGCAGATATTGCACCTGATCTTCACCGACCCAATCCTTGGACAGGCTGATCTGTTCGTAATTGTTCTGGTCCATGAAAACCAGCATGTCGCCATCTTCGTAGAGATAGGAGTGCTCGCGCTGTTCCAGGGTGACGCGTTCGACCGTTTCTTCCGAACGCAGGCGTTCGTTGAGTTTGGTGCCGGTGATCAGGTTCTTCAGTTCGACCTGGGCGAAGGCGCCACCCTTGCCGGGCTTGACGTGTTCGGTCTTGACGACGGTCCACAGACCGTTCTGATATTCGAGTACCTGACCGGGCTTGATCTGGTTGGCGTTGATTTTCGGCATGGATACAACTTGTCAAAGAGAAACTGGGTGGCGGCGTTCCTACCCGGAATGGCCGCCAAAGGCAAGGGGGAGGGTAAATCGGTGCTTTTTGAGGAAAATATAACTATATAAAGATATCTTTATATCTTTATTGACTTGGTCCAAAATGTGGATTAGCTTGACCTCGACTGAGGTCTTCCGCCCATTTGTGACGGGAGCTAAGAGGGAAGCCGGTTCAATTCCGGTGCTGTTCCCGCAACTGTAAGCGAGGAGTTCCGAAGCGGAATCCACTGGGTGACAGCCTGGGAAGGGGTTTCGGGATGATGAGACGCAAGCCAGGAGACCTGCCCCAGTCCGCATATTCACCACGGGCGGGAGTTCCGGTGGCGCGCTTACACACCGTGCGACGCCGCGCGGCTGTCCCTTTGCGTGCAACGATCTCCTCTCCTTTCGACGGGATCAAACCATGACTATCATCCAAACCGCCAATCTCGGTTTTCCGCGGATCGGCAAGCGGCGCGAACTGAAGACCGCGCTCGAATCCTTCTGGTCCGGCAAGAGCGACGAGAATGCCCTGCTGGAAACGGCGGCGGCTTTGCGGGCGCAGAACTGGCTCCGGCAGAAGGAGTTGGGCATCGATATCCTGCCGTCCAACGATTTCTCGCTCTATGATCACCTGCTGGATACGGCCTTCATGGTCGGGGCCATTCCGGAAACGCATAAAACGGATTCCGATCTCGGCACCTATTTCCTGATGGCGCGTGGCTCGGGCGATGCCCGGACACAGGCCAGGACACAGGAACGTTCGCCCTGCGGGCATAACCATGGGGCCGGCGTCACGGCGTTGGAAATGACCAAGTGGTTCAACACCAACTACCATGTGCTGCTAAGCGAACTGAAGCCGAGCCAGGTTTTTGAACTGGCGCACAACAAGCCCCTGGCCGATTATCTTGAAGCGAGGGCGCTTGGCCACCAGACCCGCCCGGTGCTGGTCGGGCCGGTGACCTTCCTGTCGCAGGCCAAGGCGGCGATCGGCGGCTTCAATACCCTAAGCCTGTTGCCGCGCCTGCTGCCGGTCTATGCCGAGGTATTGCGTTCCCTGAAAGACGCGGGCGCCGACTGGGTGCAGATCGATGAACCGGTGCTGGCACAGGCGCCGAACGGACAGGTGGCCCTGGCCCTGACGGAGGCCTATGCTCATCTGGCGCGTGAGGCGCCCGGTTTGAACCTGCTGCTGACCAGCTATTTCGATGTCCATGAGGCCAATCTGGAACTGGCCTTTTCGCTGCCGGTGGCGGGCGTCCATGCCGATCTGACCGTCCGACCGGACCTGTTGGAAAAACTGCCGGCGCTGGCGGGTGAAAAAACGGTTTCACTCGGTGTCATCGACGGCCGCAATATCTGGAAGGCCGACCTGAGCGCCTTGCTGGAACGCCTGAGACCTGTGGTGAAGCAGCTTGATCGGATTATCCTGGCGCCGTCCTGTTCGCTGCTGCATGTGCCGATCGATCTGGATCAGGAGGGCAAGCTGGATGCCGATCTGAAATCCTGGCTGGCCTTTGCCGAACAGAAGCTGGCGGAACTGGCTGTGCTGAAAGCCGCCCTGAACGGCGAGGATGTCAGCGCGCGACTGGCGGAAAACGTCGCCGCCATCGCGGCGCGCAAAGCATCAAAGCGCATTCATAATCCGGCGGTGGCTGAGCGCGTGACCAGCCTGACCCCGCCGATGTCCGAGCGCCAAAGCCCCTTCGCCGAGCGCATTCGCAAGCAGCGCAAGCGCCTGAACCTGCCGCTTTACCCAACCACCACCATCGGCTCCTTCCCGCAGACCGCCGAAGTCCGCACTGCCCGTTTGCAGAACGCCAGGGGGCAACTGAGCGATGCCGATTATGATGCCTTCCTGAAGGCCGAGACGGAAAAAGCCGTCCGCTGGCAGGAAGAGGTCGGCCTCGATGTGCTGGTGCATGGCGAGTTCGAGCGCAACGACATGGTGCAGTATTTCGCCGAGCAGCTTGAAGGCTATGCTTTCACGCAACACGGCTGGGTGCAATCCTATGGCTCGCGCTATGTCCGTCCGCCGGTTATTTTCGGCGATGTGTCGCGCCCCAAACCGATGACGGTGAAATGGGCGGTCTATGCGCAATCCCTGACCGGGAAGGTGATGAAGGGCATGCTGACCGGTCCGGTGACCATGCTGCAATGGGCCTTCGTGCGCGACGACCTGCCGCGCGGCACGGTCTGCCGCCAGATCGCGCTGGCCATCCGCGACGAAGTGCTCGATCTCGAAGCCGCCGGCATCCACATCATCCAGATCGACGAGGCCGCTTTCCGCGAGGGTCTGCCGATCGATCCGGCCCAGTGGCAAACCTATCTCGACTGGGCGGTAGACAGCTTCCGCATCGCCTCGGCCGGTGTGGCGGACGAAACCCAGATTCACAGCCACATGTGCTATTCGGAGTTCAACGACATCATCCGCGCCATCGCGGCAATGGACGCCGATGTCATCTCTATCGAAACTTCGCGCTCGAACATGGAACTGCTGGAGGCTTTCATCGACTTCAAGTATCCCAACGAGGTCGGGCCGGGCGTCTATGACATCCACAGCCCGCGCGTGCCGGAAACGGAAGAGATGGTGCGCCTGCTGGCCAAGGCGGCGCAACGCCTGAAACCGGAGCAGATCTGGGTCAATCCGGATTGCGGCCTGAAAACGCGCGGCTGGGCCGAAACGAAGCCGGCCCTGGAACGCCTGGTCGCGGCGGCCAAAACCATGCGGGCCATGAAGCCTGTGTCGGTGTAACCGGCTGGTCAGGCCTGCACCCTTGCGTTAGGGTGCGGGCCTGACTTCATTTCGGGGGCACTATGTCACGTTATCTCGCGGGCGCTACGTTTCTGGTCTGGCTGACCGTCACCGCCTGTTCGCCGCGTGAGGCTGAGGAAACACCGGCGTCCTCCGAATTTGCGTCGGAAGCCGTGGCTTCGAGCCTGCCGCCGGCGGATTATACCGCGCTGGCCAATGTCATGACCTGCGACTGGCCGGTAAAGCGGACCGATACCGCCGAAAGCCTGCTGGCGATTTACAAGAGCTATGCCCAAGTTACGGCCATCCCCGGCGCCGAGGGCATGGAAGAAAAAGGCGTGGTCCTCTATGGCAACGATCCGCGCCGTCGGGTTGAGGTTTTCTTCTATGACGAGGCGATGACCCAGGTGTCCGCCGTATTGATCCGGGGCGATTCCCAATGGAGTGGCCCCATGGGGTTGCATCTTGGCAGTCCGTTGGCCGATGTCGTGGCCGCAAATGAAAAGTCGTTCAAGTTCGGTGGATTTGGCTGGGATTATGGCGGCTATGTCACGGACCTGAAGCGGGGCAAACTGGCGAAGATAAAGGGCAAATGCACGTTCGACCTGCGCCTGGCCCTGCCGGAGAACGACGGGCCTGTGCCGGATGCCCTTCTGGGCGAGCACACACTGGATTCGGCCGATCCGGCGGTTATTGCCGCCAGGCCGGTCGTGCGGGAAATGTCCGTCGGCTGGCCGAATCCCGAAGCGGATACGCAAGAGGATGACGTTCAGTAGGCCAACAGTCCCGCCGCCAGCACCATGCCGGCAACGAAGAAAACGCCCAGGCCCGCGAAACCGAGCATATATTTGAGCTTATAGTTCATCCATGGCCCCCGCCAGTTCGCGGTGCACAATGCCATATTTCCTGAAAATACCAAGTTACAACCCTGTCAGGTTGCAGAAATCGCCGCAATCAGCGCTTTTATCCCGGCTGCGGCGCCTTCCGGATGGTTCCATACTGCCCCGCTGACGGCGATGAAGTCGGCGCCGGCTACCGCGACTTCACCGGCGTTTTCCGCCGTGATGCCGCCAATGGCGACACAAGGCACCTCCATGGTTTCCTGCCAGATGTTCAGGGTTTCCAGTTCGGCCATGTGTTCCACCGTCTTGGTGGTGGTCGGGTAAAAAGCGCCGAAAGCGACGTAATCCGCGCCGTTTTCCGCCGCTTCCATAGCCAGGTGGCGGCTGTTGTGGCAGGTGACGCCGATCATGGCATCCTGACCGATCAGGGTGCGGGCCTCTTTCAGCGGCATGTCCGACTGGCCGATATGGGCGCCATCGAGTTTCAGCGATTTCACCAGTTGCACGCGGTCGTTCATCAGCACGGCAACCCCACGTGCCTGCGCAATCGGGGCAATGATCTTGGTGACGGCGATCAGGTCGTAATCGTTCAGGTCTTTCAGGCGGATTTGCAGGGCGGCGACATCGCCGGCCTGCAGCGCCGCTTCCAGTTCGCGCGCGAAGGCGTTGACGTCAGGAATGGCGGGCGGCGTGATGAGATAAAGGCGGGCCTGATGCGTATTCATTCGCGGGTGTTTGGCGGAAATCGGGCGAAGACGCAAGGTGGAAGTCGGGAAATGGCCGTGTCGCGCAAGGAAGGTCTAAAGACTTTGCCTTATCCGTATTTTATCTGAAATCGAAGCTTTCCAATGGCTTAATGCCTGGCAATGACTAAAATAGCTGACCTCTGGCGGGCGGCGGAAACGCACATAACGGAGAATTCTTTATGACCTTGAATGCAAAAACAATCACGGCGGGGGGCGCGATCATTCTGGCGCTGGCGGCAGGTGCGCCTGTGGCGGTCCAGGCGCAGGACACGAACTATGATGGCTATTGTTACGCCAAGAAGGAAAGCAACAAGACGACCGGAACGGTGGTCGGCGCCGTGGCTGGCGGCGCTATAGGCAGCCAGGTTTCCAAGAACGAACGCGGTCTTGGCACGATTCTCGGCGCTGTGGCGGGCGGTGCGCTGGGCCGTACTATCGGGGCCAGTACGGTCAAGTGTATGAACGGCGAATATTATTCGTACCAAAACGGGTCCTATACGCCGGCGGCGGCGCCAGAAGGCTATGACGTCGTATATTACAAGACGCGTCCGTCTTCGGGCGCTTACAGCACGGTCTATTATGACGCCTACCGCCATACCGATCCGAACCTGGCCTATAACTACAACAACAACGGCTATAACAATAGCAGCTACAATAATGGCTATGCCTACAATCAGGGCGTCCAAGGCTGGCGCGATGACAATGGCGCCTGGCATGAAGGGCGCCCGGTCGCCTTCGGATGGAAGGATGAGCGCGGCCGTTGGCATGAAGGCCAGCTCCAGGCTTATGGCTATAAGGATAGCAGTGGTCGCTGGCGCGAAAGCAGTGCCCCGTCCTACGGTTACAATAACCGGTAAAGCGCGAAGGCCTCTCCGATCATTCGGAGGGGCCTTTTCTTGACAGTTTGTCGCATGCGAATGACTTGCAATTGAATCGTGCGTATGTTATCTGAGACGCATTCGCATTGTCACTCCTGCCTGAGTTTGCCGTGTACATTTGTAACTGTAACGCCATCCGCGAACGCGACGCCCGCAACGCCATCGACTGCGGTGCAGGCACGGTCAAGGCGGTCTTCGACCACTGCCAGACGCGCCCGCAATGCGCCAAATGCGTGTGCGATATCCGTGAAATGATCGACGATGCCCGGATCACCTTGGCGATGGCGGCGGAATAGCCTTTAAAATCCGGTATTTGCCGCTGCGATTAAATCCTATTTTCATTCGCAGTAAGTTTTTGTTTTTATTTGAATAAATAGCTTCACAGGGCTTGCCCTGCGGACTATGCTGCGCGCTGCAAAAGACTTACGCAGGAGCGCGCCATGAAGGGCCAACCCGAAATCATCAAGCTGTTGAACAAGGTGCTTACCAATGAGCTGACCTCGATCAACCAGTATTTCCTGCACGCCCGCATGATCGAAAACTGGGGCATGTATCACCTCGGTCGCATCGTCTATCAGGAATCGATAGAAGAGATGAAGCATGCCGACCTGCTCATCAAGCGCGTGCTGTTCCTCGATGGCCTGCCCAATCTGCAGGACCTGCACAAGCTGAAAATCGGCGAAACCATTACCGAATGCCTTGAATCCGACCTGCGCCTCGAACTGCTCGGCCGTGAAACCCTGGTGCCCGGTGTCAAGTTCTGCGATGACAGCATGGATTACGTCAGCCGCGAACTGCTGCGTCGTATCCTGGAAGACACCGAGCACCATATCGACTTCCTCGAAACCCAGCTCAACCTGATCAAGCTGATGGGTGAAGCCAACTATATCCAGAGCGCCATGAAGGAAATCGAGGGAGAAGGGTAACTTCCACAATGCCGGCATCGCGGCAGGGGGCGCCGATTGCCTGATTATGACCGCCGGCGTCGCGCCGGATTTAAAGTAAATGGCCTTTGACCTTTCGGGGCGAACCTCCTAACGTGCCGCGGCAGATCAAGCCGGATTTGCGGAACTGGGACCGGTTGTCTTGAGCCTTATTAGCCGTAGAGAGTTCGCCGGGCTGGGCCTGGCCGGCGCCGTTTTCACCGGATTGGCGTCGGGGCTGGCCGCCTGTGGCCGCCGGCGTGACCGGGATACGGTGATCGATCCCGATGCCGACGCGACGCAGGTCATAGATCCGAAACTCGCCGCCCAGGAAGGCACGCTCGAATGGGCGGTCAGCGGCAACTGGCGCAACGGGGTTGACAAGGGGCGTGACAAATACCGCCATCCCGTCGATATGCTGACCTTCTTCGAGGTCAAGCCGAAGGATATGGTCATCGATATGTGGCCCGGCGCCGGCTATATGACGGAAATCCTGGCCCCTTATCTCAACAAGGGCAAAGGGCGGTATGTCGCCGCCCTGATCGAGGCCGCCCAGCCGCCTGAGGCCGCCGCTTCGCTGGAACAGACCTACAGGGCGCATTTCGATTCCGACAGGAAGCTTTATGGCGATCTGACCTATGCCGTTTTCGGTGAAACCAGCGGGCCGCTGGTCGAAGCCGGGACCGCCGATTGCGTGCTTTTCCTGCTGGTCATCCACGACTGGATCGCCAAGGGCATTGCGGAAAAAGCCTTCAATGACGCCTTTGCCGCCTTGAGGCCCGGCGGGATTCTCGGCATCGAGCAGCACCGCGCCGATATCGGTAATGTGCAGGACCCTGGCGCCACCACGGGCTATGTGCAGGAACCGCTCGTCAAGCAACTGGCGGCGGAAGCCGGCTTCCAGTTCATCGCTGAAAGCGAGATGAACGCCAATCCCAAGGATGACAAGGATCATCCGTTCGGCGTGTGGACTTTGCCGCCTCAGAGATTGACAGCGCCGCGCGGACAGGCGCCTAATCCGGAATTCGACGGCAGCCTTTACGAATCGATTGGCGAGAGCGATCGTATGACACTGAAGTTCAGGAAGCCGCAATAGGGTTATTTTGTCGCGCAATTTATCCGAAAAGTGGTATCCATTTTGTCGGATTGCGCTCAATGGGGAAATTGCACACGTGAGCCGGATAGCCGCCCTTTCGACCAGCGCACCGCTGATGTTCACGCCGGAATCGCGTGTGCCCGAAGGCGGGGTCGGCGAATGGTATCGCGGCGCGGGGGGCTTGCGCTTGCGCCTGGGGTTCTGGCAGCCGTTCAAGCCGGCGCGAGGTACGGTTTTCATTTCGCCGGGCCGCTCAGAGCCGATTGAAAAATATTATGAAATTGTCCGTGATCTGATGGCGCGCGATTTCTGTGTGGTGGCGCATGACTGGCGCGGGCAGGGGCTTTCCGCCCGTCTGCTGCCGGACCGCCTGAAATGCCACGCGCGTTCGGCGGATGAATTTCTCGATGATTACCAGCGCCTGCTCGATACGTTTGAAGACCGCGCGCCGAAGCCCTGGCTGATGCTTGGCCATTCCATGGGGGCGGCGCTCAACCTCGCTACCCTGACCAAGGGCGAACAGCGGATTGTGGGTGCTTTTTTTACCAATCCGATGCTGCGTGTGAAAACCGGCAAGCATTCGTTATGGTCGGTCAATTTCCAGGTCAACTGGCAGGTCAGCCACGGACGCGGATCGGACTATGTGCCCGAACTGTTCGATGATCCGTTCATGCACACCTTCGAAGACGATGCCTTGACCCATGACCGCGAGCGCTATGCGGTATGGCATGAGCAGTTGTTCGCCTGTCCGCACCTGGCGGTCGGTTCGCCAACCTGGGGCTGGCTGCAATTCGCGCTGAAACTGGGTGAAGGACTGCTGCTTGACAAGGCCAAGGTGTTGAAAAAGATCAAGGTGCCGATCAGCATCGTATGTTCCGGCGATGATCACGTCATCAACAAGCAACCGTCCAAGGCCTTCGCCAAGAAGCTTGGCAAGGGGCAGTATGTCGAAATCGCCGGTGCTGAGCATGAGGTGCTGATCGAGGTCGATGAATACCGCCGGCAGGCGATGGAGGAGTTCGATTCCCTGGCGGATTTCGCGGCTCCCCACAATCATCAGGCCCACGGGGCATCGCAGGACAATCATGCCGATCCTGGCCTTGGAGTCGCGGTGGCGGATATCGCCGAGGTCGCTTCCGAACTGCCGCAGGAGATTTCGCCGGAAAGCCTGATCGCGGAAGCGGAAATCCTGCCGGATTTGCCCGACCCGGAAGGCCAGAAAAGCGCTTAAGGCAAAGCGCTTAAGGCAGAGTGCTCAGTCTGCTGCCGGTTTCAGGTGCTTCAAGGCCTGATCGAGCAGGGCTTGCGAGTTGGCGGCGATGACCTGACCGGCATCTGGACCGACGGTCGAGCCGCGCCAGTTGGTGACCATACCGCCGGCGTTTTCGATCACTGGAATAATGGCTTCGATATCCCAGGGCTTGAGGCCGGTTTCGAGCGCGATATCCATCGTGCCGGCGGCCACCATGGCGAAGGCGTAGGCGTCGCAGCCATAGCGCACCAGCTTGGTGGCGTTGCGCAAGGCGGCATAGGCCGGAACTTCATCGCCGCTGTAAAGATGCGGGTCGGTGGTGCCGATCACGGCGTCGGCCAAACTGACGCAGGCACGCACCTTGAGCGGTGCGCTGCCTTTCGGCGTTACCAGGCGCGAACCGAGCGGGGAGCCGAGATAGATTTCCTGAAGTACCGGCTGGGCGATCAGGCCCAGCACCGGCTTGCCCTGAAAGCGCAGGCCGATCAGGGTGGTCCATAACGGCAGGCCGGAAATGAAGGCGCGGGTGCCGTCGACCGGATCGAGCACCCAGACAAAATCAGCTTCCGGGTTTTCCGTGCCGTATTCCTCGCCGATAATGCCATGCTTGGGATAGCGCTGGTTGATCAGGGCGCGGATGGCACGCTCTGCGCCCTTGTCGGCCTCGGTCACCGGATCGAAATGGATATCGGCGCGGCTGGCATTGCCCTTGTTGATCTCGCTTAAATTCCGCTGGCGGAAAAGCGGCACGGCGACAGCGGCCGCGGCGGCGGCCAGTTCGAGCGCGAAGGGTTCGAGAGCGGCGTAATCGGGGGCGTTTTCAGACATAAGACCCGCATAGCCTGAGCGGCCATGCGGGTCCAGATGTTTTGATGAACCGGTAAGTCGGGAAACCCCAGCCACTCGCCGTAAGGGCGGTGTGGCGTATCTTACTAAAGACTCGAGCCGTGTAAGCCGCAGACTTACGCGGCTTGTTCGTTGTCGCCGTTAAGCGACTTCGCCAGATCGAGCAACCGGCGGCGCGGGCGTTCCGACAGGCGGTAATAGGCCTGGATCAGGTCGAGCGTTTCCTTGCGCGAGAACACTTCGATGCCTTCGTTATTGATGGCGGCCACTTCGGTCGTCTCGTCGGTCAGGCCATCGTAGAAATAATTGATGGGCGTTTCCAGCGCCTTGGCGAGCTGGAACAGACGGGCGGCCGAAATGCGGTTGGCGCCGCATTCGTACTTCTGGATTTGCTGGAAGCGGATGCCGACCGCCAGCGCGAGTTGTTGTTGCGTCAAACCGAGCAGGCGGCGGCGGCGGCGCAGACGCTTACCCAGGTGCAGATCGATATCGGTGGCCATGGTTGGAACCCCTAAACAGACTTGTGGCGCTGTGTCAGAGTGAAACAGCTCGCCTTATAGGTTTCACAACTCATGCCACACGTATAAACAGGGGTGTGCAGATCTGCCGGAAGGACAACCCACGCCGAGGGCGGCCATAAAAAAGCGTGACCCGGAAGGCCACGCTTTTTTCAGGATTTTGAATGTTTTACGCGTCCTGTCCGCTCAGGCCTTCAAGAGCAAAGGCGCTTTGCAGCATGGCCATCTGGTTCATGACCGGGTTGACCGTGATCTCTTCGGCCTCGCCATCGATGAACATGCGCTTGTCCATATGAGAGATACGCTCATAGAGACGGTTGGAGCGGTCGAGCAGGTTGAGCAGGCCGCCGGGCAGGGCCTGGGGCTTGTCAACGCCATCGGCATTGAGGGCGGCGATGCGGTATTTCTCGTCGCAGGCGTCCTGGGCGGGCATGTCGCCTTCGCGGACGGCGCGCTGCACCAGAAGCCATGAGGCGATCTGCATCAGGCGGGTGGTCAGGCGCATGCTTTCGCCGGCATAAAGCAGGGCGTCCTCGCGCGGCAGCAGACGGGAATCGCGGCGGCCGTCACCATCGAGATAGGCGGCCGTTTCCTCGACCAGCGCCATGCCTTCCTTGAAGGTGCGGTCGAACAGGTCGGAGGAGGCGAAATCACGCACGATACTGACGCGGGCGTTGGAGGCGGTGCTGTCGGACATATACTTGTAAGCCTTATGCTGAAATCGGATCGGCGAAGGTTTTTCTGACCTTCGTGCGTTCCGGCCGTTTCGGGCCGGGAACGTGCCATCATGGAAACCTGGCGAAGCCCTGCAACGCTTGTGCCATTCAGGTTGGGCGCATGACGGTTATTAAGCTTTAATTATCCTTAAAAGAGAATAAAGCATCGGCGGCGGAACGGCGGTTTTTCTTGCGTTCCATAATATCGCGGCTGCGAACGATCTCGGCTTGCAGCGCCTCTATGCGCGCTTCGAGATCCTCGACACTGTAAGGATCCAGGTCCTCACGGACAAGGCCGTGCAACGGACCGGCGCTGCGCGGCGCCAAAGGCTCATTGTCATCTGTCATTGCCAGGCTTACCTATCCTTTCTGGACATCCGGCGGTGGCCCGCGCCATCGTCCGGTCACAGATGAAACGCCTCTTGCGCGAAGAAATCAAGGGAAACGAATCAGTCATGAAAGCCATTTCGGTCCGCGGCGACGGTAAGAATCCAGCCGATCTATTCCTGAATGAAACACAGAAACCCGAACCGACGCCTGGTCAGGCGCTGATCCGGACACGTTTCGCCGGCGTTAACCGGCCGGATATCCTTCAAAGAACAGGTAATTATCCGCCGCCGCCGGCTGCGTCTCCGATCCTTGGGCTGGAAATCTCAGGTGTGATCGAAACTATCCGTCCGCCTGTTAATTACGGGGATGATGTCGGCTGGAAAGTTGGGGATGAAATTTGCGCCCTGGTTAACGGTGGCGGCTATGCGGAATATGTGGCGGTCGATATCCGCCACCTGCTGCCCGTCCCGCGCGGACTGTCTCTGGCCGAGGCGTCCTCCCTGCCGGAGAATATCCTCACTGTCTATGCCAATCTGATCGAACACGGCGCCTTGCGGCCGGGCGAGACGGTGCTGGTGCATGGTGGCAATTCCGGCATTGGCGCCATGACGATCCAGATGGGAAAAGCGTTCGGTGCAAAGGTTATCGCCACGGCGCGCGGGGCGGATAAATGCGCCTTCGCCCGGTCGATGGGCGCCGATCTGGTGGTCGATACGGAGGGTGAGGACTTTGTTGCGGCCGTGAAGGCGTTCGGAGGCGCCGATGTGGTGCTGGATATCGTGGCCGGCGATTTCTTCGCTAAAAACCTGGCGTGCCTGAATATGCGCGGACGGATCGTGCAGGTCGGCTTCGGTAGGGACGCCGTGGTCGAGGTGGACCTGCGCCGGATCATGGCCAAACAGGCGATCGTCACGGGTTCGATGCTGCGCCCGCGCTCACCGGATGAAAAGGCGCGGATCACGGCGAAAGTGCATGAACGCGTCTGGCCGTTGATCGAGAGCGGGGCGATCAGGCCAATCCTTGAGGCGGAATTCGATCTGGCCGAGGCCGCCGGCGCGCATGCCTGGATGGATAAGGACGACCACAAGGGTAAGGTTGTGCTCTATGTTTCCTCATGATATACCAACATTGAACAATGTTCATTTTTTGTGGTGTGCTATGAAGAAGTGGATGATCTGGCTTGGGCTTGTCGTTATAATCATTATCGGCGCGTGTCTGGGCGTGGCCAAGCTGTTCGATCCGCATGACGCCTGTATCAACAGTGGCGGGCACTGGACGCAAAAGCACTGTGAGTATTAGGCGCGAATAAGCAGAGCGGCATTGCGCAGCCTGTAATCGCGGCCATCATAAAGCCAGTCGAGCGCACGGATGGCGGTTTCCAGCCCCGGCAGGCGTTGGTCATTGAGACGGATATCGGCGTAGGGGCCTTCTTCATCGATCGCGACGTTCACGGACAGCCAGTGAATATCGCCATCCGCGGGATAGGCTTGCAGGCAGGCGGCAATTGTTTCAAACAACAGATAGGGTACGGGAGGGCGCTCGCCGGTTTCGACCTGACGCAGATAAGGACCGGTAAAAATCTGCCAGGGGCCGTCTGCACGCCGGATAACCTGCCGCGTCACCTGGCCGGGATTGTGGCGTCCCCAGAAAGCGCTTAGCAGCAGCGGGAGCGCGCCATCGCGGAAAAGGGACAGACCGTTCTTTGCCGGATAGGTTTCGCTAACGCGCACATTTTCGGTCAGTGCCAGGTCGATGGTCAGGACATGGCCATCGGCATGAACGTGGATCGCGGGGTAGAGGCCATCAACCAGCCACCAGTTCCCGCGCTGTTCGGGCGTCAGGTCCTGGGCCGCGAACAGCGGAGTCAAATCGATATGCGGTACGGGCAGCTCGCTCATGACCGATTAGATAGGTGTGTTCCGCCCCCTGTGCCAGAGGTGGCGTCAAACGGGCTTCCCTTTCGCCTGAAATCGCTCTATACCATCCCCATAACACCCGCGCCCGGCCGAAAAGGCCGGGCGTAGCCATTTCTGGAGGTCGTAAAGACCGTCCCCCAACAAGGATAGATACCATGTCCGATATCCTGATGCCGAAGGCGACCGCCGTCTGGCTCGTTGACAACACCTCGCTGGCCTTCGATCAGATCGCCGAGTTCTGCGGCCTGCATCCGCTGGAAGTCAAAGGCATTGCCGATGGTGAAGTGGCGCGCGATATCCGCGGCGCCGACCCGATCGCCAATGGCCAGCTGACGCGCGAGGAACTGACGCGCGCCGAGGAAAATCCGAAATACCGCATGAAGGCGCTGGTTTCGCGCCACGCCGAACTGTTGAAGCCTTCCAAGAAGGCCCCGCGCTATACACCGGTATCGCGCCGTCAGGACCGCCCGGACGCCATTCTGTGGTTCGTCAAGAATCACCCGGAAATCACCGACGCGCAAATCTCCAAGCTGCTCGGCACCACCAAATCGACCATCGAACAGGTCCGCTCACGCACCCACTGGAATTCGGCCAATATCAAGCCGGTCGATCCCGTGACGCTCGGCCTGATCGGCCAGATCGAACTGGATGCCGCCGTGCGCAAAGCGGCGGAAGCCAAGCGCAAGCAGGCCGAAAAGCTCGGCATCCCGCTCGACGATCCGTCGCTGAAGCCAGCCGTGACCGTGCAGCCGGCCTTCGACGAGGAAGAAGACAGCCCCTACGGCAAGAAGGGTGACCTGTCGGTCGAGGATGTTTTCGGTGCCGGCGGTGGCAAGCGCTCGGAACCGGAAGAAGACGAGGATTATTGAACGCTTCCATAATGGATATAAAGAGAGCCTGTCGGATGGTCCGGCAGGCTCTTTGAGTTTTCAGGCAGGGAACACGCTTGGGAAATCGAGGATTCAGGTTTTGATATCGAGCAGGTTGCCGAGCATCTCATCGGCGGTCTTGAGGACGCTGATATTGGCCTTGAAGGCATTGCGCGAGTCGATCTGCTCAACGAGATCGGACAGGATATCCGTGCTGTCCGACGCATGGCGGGCCGTACCTGCGGCGGCTTTCTCGAAGCGCTGCGTGGCGGAAATGATCCCGGCTGTGGCTGTGCTGATCGCGGACATATCCGCAATATGCGCGTCAAAGTTTAAGGCGGATTTTAGAGACAGGGTTAACCGGGGGTTAGGCCATGAAACCAAGATTCGCGGTCGTAAACCGGCCGATATTGGGCAGGACCGCCGTCAGTTCCGAATTCGACAGACCGAACCATTTGCCGAGCGTGGCGGCCATCTGGTCCACGGCGGTCGAGGGCAGGAGGCGGCCCTGGCCCACCTGATCGTCGGTTTCGAGCGAAATGTGCGGCGCCATGCCGTAATATTGCCCGCCCTTGACCGCGCCGCCGATGATGAAATGGTGCGAACCCCAGCCGTGATCGGAGCCGTCGCCGTTATAGGCCAGGGTGCGGCCGAAATCCGACGCCGTGAAAGTGGTGACATTATTGGCCACGCCCAGTTCGACTGTGGCGTTATAAAAGGCAGTCACCGCCGAATTGAAGGTGGCCATCAGGCCGGGATGCTCCGTCATCAGGCCGTCATGATTGTCAAAACCGCCCATGGAGACGAAAAATACCTGTCGCCGCGTGCCGAGCACCCCGCGCGCCGCGATCAACCTGGCCACCACCTGTAACTGGCGGGCGAAATAGTTGGTCTGGTCGAAAGCGGTCGTCAGCGTGATCGGGTCGAGTGCGGCGTTGACGATGGTCTCCATCTCGATCGAGCGTTTCGTCACGGTGTTGAAGGCATTTTCCATGACGTGGGCACGCGGCTCGGTGATCAGGTCGCGCAGGAGGTTCGAGGCTTCTCCCGAACCGAAGACCCAGCCCTTGGCCGCCCAGATCGGTATGGCCCCATCCGGGCTGATCTGGTATTGCAGGGTATTGTTGCCGGAGACGAAAACGGCATTGCCGGAGGCCGAGATGCAGGTCATCAGGCTCTGGCCGTTTGAGGATAGGGCGAGGTCGCCCATGCGGCCGCCCCAGCCGACCGTGGCCCCCTCGGAGCCGAGCGATTGCCAGATCGATTGCTGGTCATTGTGCGAAAACAGCTTGGGCGGCAGGGGATAGGCCTTGCTGCCGCTATTGTACTGCGCCAGCGTCAGCGGAACCACCAAGGGGCCGACATTGAGCTGGACCGCCGCTTTTCCTGAATTGAACAGCGAGGCCACGCCGGTCAGTTCGGGGGCGAGAGCGTATCGGATATCGTTGGTCAGGGGTTGCGGCGTAAGCGTGGTCAGGGCCGTATTGTTCAGTTCGCTGTGGCCGAGCGCCACGCCGCCGCGTTTGCGGCCTGCCGCGCCGCCGCGAATGGCGCTGTAGAGATCGTAATTGGGCAAATCGTAAGGAATGACGGTATTGGCGTAGTCGTTGCCGCCGTAGAAGAAACAACAGACAATGGCCTTGTAATCGGTGGCGTCCATGGCGGCCGCTTCGCCGACCGAGGCGAGATTGAGCACCATGGGGGCGGCGGCGCCAAGACCGGCGACGGCGGCGGCGCGTTTCATGAAGGCGCGGCGGTTGAGGTCGGGAATCCGGTTGATGTACATGCGCTTTCTCTGTTTCTGGCCCTATTTCTGGATCAGGTATTCGGGGCTGCACATCAGCAGCAGGATGCCATTGCAGATGCGGTCGAGCTTTTCGTCATTGGTGCTGGCGGCCGTAACCGGATGGGTGTCGATGGCGGTCTTGATCCGGGCGATAGTGGCGGGGGATACCTGGTTGGCGCTCAAGTGCAGGTTCAACCAGTCGAGCAAGGCTTGTGAGTCCGTCACCTTGGCCAGCATGGCGGTATAATCGGGCTTCACATCGCTGTAGCCGTCGCGCAGGATCGAGGTGAAGAAGTTGATATAGCCGGCCACGGTGGTTTCATTGTGAAGCTGGAACTCCGGCGCCACGTCGCCGGCCGTGGCGATGGCGGTCTGCGGCGGCACATAGCCCGGCCGGAAAAAGTTGAAGACCGATGGCGAGCGCAGTGGGCTTTGGCCAAGCCCCCAGTCGGCGCTCGACAGGTCGTAGATTTCCCAGTTGCCGGTGGCGCTGTAGGCATCGAAGGTGCGGGCAAACTGCGCCAGCCGGATCATCGGCTCGCGCAGCTTGCCGGCGGTGGTGCCGGCCGGCAGGGTGCGGGCTTCGTCGTCCATCAGGATGGCGCGCCAGACGGCTTTCAAATCGCCGCGGACGCCGGAACCATTGTCGTTGAATTTGGCCGCGACACGCGACACATAACCCGGCGAGGGATTGGAGGTCACCAACCGCTGGATCATCTGCCTGCCGAAGAACGGGCCGGTATTCGGATGGTTGAACAGGGTGTCGAGCGCGATTTTCAGCGCATCCTTGCCCGGTGTATTGGCGGGAATCGTCGTGCCGAGGAATTTCACCTCCAGCATCGAATGATTGTTGGGATTGAGCACCATGCGGGCGCTGGCGAACTCGGTCGTCGGGATATCGTAATCCTCGTAACCGCTCAGCCAGGTGGATTTCGACCAGTCCCAGTCATAGCCGGTAAACACGCGCGCCAGATTGCTGATATCCGATTGCGTGTAGGTTTCGGTCCTGTTGCCAAGCAGGTCGGTCTTGGGCGTGCCGTCATTATTGAGTTCATAAAGGCCGATGGTGAAAAGCTGCATCACCTCGCGGGCGTAGTTTTCATCCGGTTCGCGGCCGGTGGCGGGGTCTTCCCTGAGATTGCCGGCGGTATTGAGGAATTTGCCGATGGCGGCGTTGAGCGTCACCTCTTCCAGCAGGGTGCGGAAATTGCCGAAGACATTGGCGTTCAGCATATCCCAGTAACCGGCGATGACATAGGGCGGCCAGAAACCATCGATCGGATTAAGCGAGGCGACCATCATTTCCGAAACGGCCAGGGCGCAGCGTTTGCGCAACTGGTCATCGCCGGTCATCAGCATCCGCCAGGCCATGAAATCGCCCGGCGTCGGATTGAAGTAATTGCCGTTGTGATCTGGCGTGCCGTAGCCATGGGCGGTCAGCCACTGGGTGCCGGTCTGGCTGATGGGGGCGGTGAACTGAGCGGTCAGCCAGCCGTCATAACCCTTGGTGTTGAGGGTAGCGAGATCGCTGTCCCTGAAGGCGAACTGTGCCTGCAACAGGAAACGGGCGGCATCTGCCGGCGCGTAATTGTAATTGACCGGCGTGGGCGTAGTGCCGCCGCCGGTGCTTCCTCCGCCCCCGCCGCCACCACTACCTCCGCCTCCGCAGGCCGCCAGCGCCACGGACAGAGCGCTTAAGACTCCAAGGCCGGGCAGGGGCGTACCCTGAACAGGATCGGGAACGGGCACCGGCGCAGATACGGATTCGTCATGCGTTTCTGGGCGCGTATCCTGGAAATCCACGTTTACCCCCTCGCCAAAATGCGTCCCTGTTTCAGGTGTGAAACAAAGCTATGTTGGCCAGTTATTAACGTTTTCCTAAATAAGGGAACCGCGTTCTCCGAAAAACAGAATCGTGATCGTCAGCGAAGGTAAGCTTTAACTACGCAAAACAGCGCCGGACTTGTTGGCCGCGGCGATGATCTTGACGCTGATCGCCTCGATCTCCGGCTCGGTCAGAGTCTTGTCGGTCGGCGTGAGGGTGACCTCGATGGCCAGCGATTTCTGGCCTTCGGGCACGCCCGCGCCGGTATAGACATCGAACACCCGCGCGTCGCCGATCAGCATTTTGTCGGCGCCCTTGATGGCGCGCACCAGATCGCCCGAAGCGGCCTCAGCCGGCAGCAGGAAGGCAAAATCGCGGGTCAGCGGCATCAGGTTGGAGATGGTCAGCGCGCCTTTGGACTTGCCGCTTTTCGCCTTGGGTGAAGGCAGCAGGTCAAGACGGATTTCAAAACCGACATGTGCGCTATCGAGATTCAGCGCCTTGAGCACGGCCGGATGCAGTTCGCCGAATTCAGCGACAATCTGTTTGGGACCGAGTTGCAGGCGCGCCGAGCGGCCGGGGTGCCACCAGCTATTGTTATTGCCCTGGACCAGTTGCAGCGAAGCGACCGGCGCGCCCGTGGCTTCCAGCAATTCCATCAGATCGCCCTTGAGCGCGAACAGGGCGTCTTCGCCTCTGGCCTGCCAGTGGCGTGACTTGTCCGGCGCCTTGATGGCGGTGATGGTGGTCTTCTGGTCGGCGGGGTCCAAGCCTTGATAGACCGGTCCGATTTCAAACAGTTGCACACCGGAGAAGCCGCGCGCGGCGTTACGGCCGGCGGCTTCGAGCAGATTCGGCAGGCTTGACGGGCGCATGCAGTTCAGTTCGGAGGCGATCGGATTGGCGAGGACCAGCGCGTCATCACCACCTCCGAACAGCCTGGCCCAATCCTGGCGCATGAACGACCAGGTGACGGCTTCCGAATAACCGAAGGCCGCAAGGGCGCGACGGGCGGTGCGCGCTTTTGCTTGTTGCGCGGTCAGCACGCCGCCGGGACGCGGCGCGAGCACCGGCAGGGACGTGGCGGGGATATGGTTGAAGCCGTAAATGCGGGCGACTTCCTCGACCAGATCGGCCTTGCCATCCACATCACGCCGCCACGAAGGTACGGTAACGGTCCAGATTGCGCCTTTCGTGACGCCGAAACCGAGAGCCGTCAGAATCTGCTCGATCTTGTCGGTCGGAACGTCGAGGCCGGTCAGTTGGCCGACATAGGCCGGATCGAAGGTGACATCCGGACGGCCTTCGACCGGCGCGCCGGCTTCGACGACTTCGGAAGCTTCACCGCCGCACAGATCAAGGATCAGTTGCGTGGCCAGTTCAAGGCCGGGGCGTGTGGATTGCGGATCGACGCCGCGCGCAAAACGGTATTGCGCATCGGAATTGAGGCTGAGGGTACGGCCGGTCTGGGCGATGCGGATGGGGTCGAACCAGGCGGATTCGAGGAAGACCTCGGTGGTCATTTCATCAACGCCAGTGCTTTCACCACCCATGACGCCGCCGAGGCCAATCGGCCGCTGGCCGTCGGCATCGGCGATAACACACATATCCGGGCCGATGTCGTAGGTTTTGCCGTCGAGCGCGATCAGTTGCTCGTCATGAATGCCGTTGTGATGGCCGAGGCGGGCTTCGATGGTCGCGCCGGACAACTTGGCGACATCATAGACGTGCAGCGGGCGGGCGCGGTCATAGGAGAGATAGTTGGTGATATCGACTAGGACAGAGATCGGTTTCAGCCCGATGGCCTTGAGCTTGTCCTGCAACCATTTGGGCGATGGGCCGTTCTTCACGCCGCGGATGACGCGGCCGGTGAAGTGGCGGCAGCCATCGCCATCGATCCTGACGGTGACCGGCGAAGGAAATTTAGCGGGGATCGCCGGAATGGCCGTTTCCGTGAAACTGCCCAGTCCGGTGGCGGCGAGATCGCGGGCGATGCCGTGGACGCCCAGCCAGTCGGGACGGTTTGGCGTGACTTCAAAATCGATGACCGGTTCCGCGCCGAAAACTTCGGCGGCCGGCGTGCCGACGGCCAGAGTGTCGGGCAGGTCGAGAATGCCGCCAGAATCGCTCTTTGGGTCGCTGTCGATTTCCAGTTCGGCGCCGGAGCACATCATGCCGTTGGAGACGACGCCGCGCACCGGCTTTTCAACCAGGGTGACGCCGAGGCCGGGCACATAGGCGCCGATCGGGGCATAGATGGTGGTCATGCCGGCGCGGGCATTGGGGGCGCCGCAGACGATTTCCTTGCGACCGTCGATGGTATCGACCTGGAGCACCTGAAGCTTGTCGGCGTTCGGGTGGCGCGCGGCTTCGATGACCTTGGCGACGCTGAACGGGGCCAGCGCCTTGGCGGGATCGTGGATATCTTCGACCTCCAGACCGGCCATGGTCATGGCGGCAGCCACGTCATCGATGGTGGCGTCGGTCTTGAGGTGGTCTTTGAGCCAGGAGAGCGAGAATTTCATGTTCTTGTCTTTGTTTCGAGGTCCAGGAGGCTGTGCCTCCTGGTCTTATTCTTAACTGAGGCCGGAAGCGCTGTTCGGCGCATTGAACCCGCTAAAGCCGTAGTGCTGGAGCCAGCGCGTATCGGCGGCGAACATGTCGCGCAGGTCCGGCACGCCGTATTTCAGCATGGTCAGGCGATCGACGCCCATGCCCCAGGCGAAGCCCTGGTATTCGTCCGGATCGACGACGCAGGCGCGCAGCACGTTCGGATGGACCATGCCGCAGCCGAGAATTTCCAGCCACGAGTCGCCGGTGCCGACCTTGAGTTCGCCCTTTTCCCATGAGCAGCGCACATCCATTTCGGCCGAAGGTTCGGTGAAGGGAAAGTGGTGCGGGCGGAACTGAGTGGTCACGCTGTCGGTTTCAAAAAAACGCGAAATAAAGGTTTCCAGCACCCATTTCAGGTGGCCCATATGCGCGGTCTTGTCGATCACCAGACCTTCGATCTGGTGGAACATCGGCGTGTGGGTCTGATCCGAGTCGCAGCGGAAGACACGCCCCGGCACGATCAGGCGGAAGGGCGGCTTGCCGGAAATCATCGAACGGATCTGCACCGGCGAGGTATGGGTGCGCAGCAGCTTGCGCACACCATTTTCATCAGGATTAAAGAAGAAGGTGTCGTGCATTTCGCGCGCCGGATGCTTTTCAGGGAAGTTCAGCGCGGTGAAGTTATGAAAATCGTCTTCGATATCCGGACCTTCGGCGACCTCGAAGCCCATATCGGCGAAGATGGCGATCATCTCATCCATGACCTGGAGCGTCGGGTGGACGCCGCCTTTCGGACGCGGGGCCGAGGGCAAGGAGAGGTCGATGCGTTCCTTCGCCAGGCGCTCGGCCAGGTGGGCCGCTTCGAGCACGTCCTTGCGCGCTTCCAGCTTTTCAGAAATGGCATCGCGCACGGCATTGATGGCTGCGCCGGTGGTTTTGCGCTCTTCCGGCGGCAGGGAACCCAAGGTCTTGAGCAGGCCGGAAATGCGGCCGGTCTTGCCCAGGGCCGAGACGCGGACGGCGTCAAGGGCGGCCAGGTCAGAGGCGGCGGCGATCTCGCCTTCGATTTCGGTCTGGAGGTCGGTATAGGCGGTCATCAGGCTTATCTTCAGAGAAAACGGATGGGTGTGTTTAGGCGAAAGGTTGCCGGGGATAAAGCACAAAAAACCCCGCGACCGGCAAAGGTGCGGGGCTTTCCGATGTCAGGACCGATCGACGATCAACCCAGAGCCGCGCGCACCTTTTCAGCGACGGCCTTAAAGCCGTCGGCGTCGTGCATGGCGATATCGGACAGAACCTTACGGTCCATGTCGATACCGGCCACGTTCAGGCCATGGATGAATTGCGAATAGGTGAAGCCTTCCAGGCGGGCAGCGGCATTGATACGCTGGATCCACAGGGCGCGGAAGTTACGTTTGTTGACCTTGCGGTCACGGTAAGCGTACTGGCCAGCGCGATCAACGGCGGCCTTGGCGGTGCGGATGGTGTTCTTGCGGCGGCCATAGAAACCCTTGGCGAGCTTCAAAACCTTCTTGTGCTTGGCGTGGGAAGTTACGCCTCTTTTAACGCGAGCCATATGTGTCTGCTCCTCTTAGGCGTAAGGCATGTAGGATTTGATCTTGATGATATCCGGCTTGGACATCACCTCGGTACCCCGGTTTTGACGGATGTACTTCGCATTGTGCGAGATCAAGCGGTGGCGCTTACCGGCGACGCCGGCCTTTACCTTGCCAGAGGCAGTGATGCGGAAGCGCTTTTTAGCGCCCGACTTGGTTTTCAACTTGGGCATTTCATGTACGGCCGTATTAAAGCCGCCCTCTATAAGGATTGAAACCCGCCCAGGCATGCCTTTTTGGCCCGGCGGGTCGAAAGCTTTCAGGCAGCGGCGCGGTGGAGCGCCGTGCAAGAACGGAGGCTGTTACAGGAAAAGGGCGGGTGGCGCAAGGGCTGAATCGCCGGACGAAGCTACGTTTTCTCCGCTGCGATGATCCTCTGGATCGCTTCGGCGCAGGGCCTGGTCACCTGGAATTTCGCGGTCGCCATCTGGGCGGCGTTGAAATGGATGAAGCCGTGGCCACCGGTCGGCATCCAGCCATAAAAACTGGAAATGCGCGCGATCAGATCGTTCGGCGTCGGTTGCGAGATATCGGCACCGGCGTCATAGGGCCGGAAGACCGCGCCCGTCTCCCTGTTCATCCACATCAGGTCCCATAGTTCAGTCTGGTAAACATGCAGCAGCAGGCGGTTGAAACCGTCCGTCCGCCACGTTACCTCGCCTGCGCAGGCCTGATAGCTCAGATTGTCGGTGGCATTGAAAAAGGACCAGCCGGGTTTGAGATCGTAGCGCGATTTGACCCGCTCAAGCCGCCGGCCGTGGCGGTGGTCCTGATTGGGCGATTGCAGGGCGATCAGCCAGCAGGGGGCATCTTCGCCGAGGGTTGCCGTGGCGACGCGGTTGTAGCGTTTCAGCAGGCTATGCAGTTCGTCATGATCGGCGGCCAGGCGGCGGTCATCGGGCAGGAAGTGAAAGCGCGTCAGGTTCCAGCCTTCGGCTACGCGCAGCAGATGCCCGACCGGCTGGGTATCGGGATGGAAACGCAGCCAGTCGGCCTGAAACTCATCCATGTCTGGCTCCGCGCTTTTGGTATTTGCCGAGCTGCAGGGCCAGCAGGGCCGCCGGCAGGGTCATGGCAGCGCCCATCCAGATGGAGGCGTTCGGTCCCCACAGGCTGAAGAAATAGCCGGCGAACATCGGGCCGGTAATGCGGGCCATGGCGCCGGTCGACATGTTGAGGCCCAGCATGGCTCCCTGCTTGTCGGGCGGGGTCGATATCGAGATAATGGCGCAGATCGAGGAGAATATGACCGCCTGACCCAGCGCCCCCAGCATGACGATGGGGGTGATCAGCCAGCCGAAGGGATTTACGCCCTGGAGCACGAAACTTAATCCGAAAACGAACAGGCCGCAGGCCAGCACCCGGCTTTCGCCGTAGCGCCGCACCAGCGGGCGCATGAAGACCATCTGCATCAGGGCGGCGGCGATGCCGAGCGGCAGGAAAATGGCGCCGATTTCCTTCGGCCCCCAATGGAAGCGCGCTTCCGCCCACAGGCCGAAAGTCGATTCCAGTCCGGCAAAGGCGGCCATGTAACACAGGGTGGCCAGGATCAGGCGGACCAGAACCGGGCTTTGCAGGGCTTCCTGCGCGGTCTTCAGAATGTTGGACTGGGCGGCTTCCACCTTGGTGCGGCGCTGGCGGCTTTCGCTGATGAACAGCATGACGCCCAGGCAGGCGAGCGCCGAAAGGACCGCTGCGCCCATCAGAGGCAGGCGGAACTGGTTGCCGCCGGCGGCGGTTTCGTGGCTCAATATGCCGCCGATAAAGGGGCCGATGATGAAGCCGAGCGAAAAGGCGCCGCCGATCAGGCTCATGCGGCCGGAGCGCTTTTCCGGCGGTGAGACGTCCGAGACATAGCCCTGGATGGTCGAGATATTACCCGAACTCAGACCGCTGAAAAAACGGATCAGGATGGCGATCCAGATATTCGGCGCAAAGGCCAGCAATATATAGAAGAGGACGCTGAACGCCGTGGTGACGATCAGGATCGGCTTGCGGCCGATGCGGTCGGAAAGCCTGCCGAAATAGGGTTCGGCGAAAAACTGGCCCAGGCTGTAGGTGGTGAACATCAAGGTCACCTGCCAGGCCTGCGCCTGAAGGCTCTGGGCGAAGAAAGGCATCAGAGGCACCACGATGCCGAAGCCGACCAGGTTGACGAAAACCACCGCGAACATGGCCGCCAAGGGACCGTTTTCATTCAGGAAAGCGCGAATTTTACCTGTCAGCCCCCCACGAAAGAAGGGGCGTGTTTGCACATCGTCGTCACCGCTAGGGACGGACAGGATCACAGGTTTCGGCTCGGACATAAAAGTATCGTCCGTGGACGCAACGCTGGTATCGGGTTTTGACATGACGAGCGGTTATAAATGATTTGCCATCGATTGCGACAGTTTCTTTATCGCAAGTGCGTGATGCCCGTGGCTTGACATTGTATAAACGTTCTTGTTATGTTCTGATTTATGGTACGAGATGTGGGCAGGATCGGAGGTGACGAACGCTGGGAGGATGGCGGCGAACTGCGCTGGCTGTATCTTGACATGAACAGCTATTTCGCCAGTTGCGCCCAGCAGGATGAACCGGCGATCCGCGGCAAGCCGGTGATTGTGGTGCCGGTGATGTCCGATTATACCAGCGCCATCGCCGCCAGCGATGAAGCCAAGGCGTTCGGCGTCAAAACCGGCACGCGGGTGAAGGAGGCGAAGGAAAAAATTCCCGGTCTGATCATCCGTGAAGCGCGGCCGGACCGCTATGTCGAGTTGCACAATCGGATTCTGGCGCAGGTCGATTGCGTCATCCCGGTCGAGAAGGTCTGTTCGATCGATGAGGTGGCTTGCCGGCTGACGGGGCCGCAGCGGCTGGAGGCGCCGGCGCGCGCGCTGGGGCATCGCATCCAGCGGCGCATCCTGGAAAATGTCGGGGAGTGCCTGACCGCATCGATCGGCATCGCGCCGTCGCGTCTGCTGGCCAAGACGGCGGCGGATATGGAAAAGCCACTGGGCCTGACCGTGCTGCGCCAGGATGAACTGCCTGGGGCCTTGCTGGAACTCGATATAGATGAGTTCGCCGGAATCGGGCGATCCATGAAGGTGCGGCTCAATGCGGTAGGCGTTGATACGGTTCGGCAATTGTGGGACCTGTCGCCATCGCGGATGCGTCAGCTCTGGCGGGGCATCATGGGGGAAAACTTCTGGTATGCCCTGCATGGCACCGATCCGCCGGAGATCGAGACGCAGCGCGCCAGCATCACCCACGGGCATGTGCTGGCGCAGGAACTGCGTCCGGCCGAACATGCGCGCGGCGTCGCCAGGCGGCTGACGGCCAAGTGCGGGTCGCGCCTGCGGCGGATGGGCTACAAGTGCGGAGGCCTGCACCTCTATCTGCGTGGGGCGGGTGGCGAGCGGCTGGAAGCGGCCACACGCTTTGCCGTGACATCGGACAGTTTCCGGATGCTGGCGGCAACCGATGAGCTGTGGGCGCAATGCGTATGCAAGCTGAAGATGCCGCGCGTGAAACAGGTCGTCGTCACCTGCCTGAACCTGATCGAGGCCGATGTGAAGCCCGACCTGTTCGGCTGGACGCCGGGAGGAGAAGAGGATGGCCGCCATATGAATCTGTTGTCGGTACTGGACGGAATCAATCAGAAGTTCGGCAAGGATAAGGTGACGATTGGCCCACCGACGAAGATGCACGGTTTTGTCGGGGCGAAGATCGCTTTCAACCGTATCCCGGAACAGCCGGAATTCTGGGAATAGACGGTTACGGCAGAATGATCACGAAGGTCTTCAGTATCGGCTCGATGACCCGCCACTGGCCCTGATAGCCATTACGGAAAACGATATGATCGCCAGCCTTGAGCGCCACCGGCGGCTGGCCGTCCTCGGTAACGATCGCATGGCCTTCAAGGATGGTGCAATATTCCCATTCGTCGTAACTGACGCGCCAGGTGCCCGGCGTGGCGGCCCAATAACCGGCATAGGTCTTCTCGTCCGGCGTGGTTTCGAGCAGCCAGGTGGTGAACCGCGGATCACCCTCGATCACACGTTCCGGCTTTGGGTGGTCGTGTTCAGGCGTGACGGTCGAGCGGTCGAATTCGAGGAAGCTGGACATGGTTGCGCTCAATAACGTGTTTGCAAGATATTGAACCACGGATGGACATGAATACACACGAAATATGGGATTGGCAGTACCTGAAACCGCGCAGGCGAACCTATTCGTGGTTTTTATGCCTGTGTCCGTAGATCAGGATACAAAAAAGCCCCGCTTGCGCAGGGCTTCTTGCGATTGATACGGCGGCCTATTTCGGCGCCAGAATCATGATCATCTGCTTGCCTTCCATCTTCGGCTCGTATTCGACCTTGGTGGTCGGCTCGAAGTCGGCTTTCACCTTGTTGAGCAGTTTCATGCCCAGTTCGGGGTGGGCCATTTCACGGCCGCGGAAGCGCAGCGTCACCTTGACCTTGTCGCCTTCCTCGAAGAAGCGCGTCATCGCCTTGGCCTTCACCTCGTAATCGTGAATATCGATATTGGGGCGAAGCTTGATTTCCTTGATTTCAACGACCTTCTGCTTCTTGCGCGCCTCGGCCTTCTTCTTCTGTTCCTGGAACCGGAACTTGCCGTAATCGAGAATCTTGCAGACAGGCGGGTCGGCGGTAGGAGACACTTCGACAAGATCAAGACCGGCTTCTTCGGCGGCTTCCAGAGCAGCGGAGGTCGGCATGATGCCTTGTTTTTCGCCGCTAGCGTCGATCAACAGTACGCGGGGAACCTTGATCTCATTGTTGATGCGGGGGCCGTCTTTGGGAGGCGGAGCTTGGATTGGGCGACGAATAGGTCGTTCTCCTGAAGTCTGTTAAAACGAATGGCGCGGATTATGACGAAACAAGGGGGTGGTTTCAATCCCCTATGCGCCGGAAAGGTTAAATAGCTGCTTATATTTACGGAATTCAGCCGGGTTGTGGCCGTTTGGCCGCGCCAGTGGCTTATGTAAGCAAAGCGCGGTAAATATCAAGGGTACGTTCGCACATCAGGGGCAGGCTGTACTGCTCCCGGACGTGTTCGCGCCCCCGATGCCCCATTTCGAAGCGCTCGGCTTCCGGCAGGGTGATGGCGGCCTTCATGGCGTCGGCCCAGGCGTGGACGTCGCCGGGCCTGATCAGCCAGCCGGTTTCGCCAGGAATGACGGTTTCGGTCGTGGCGCCATGATCGGCGGCCAGCGGCGGACGCTGCATGGCCTGTGGCTCGACGGCGGTACGGCCGAAGGCCTCCGGTTCCAGCGACGGGGCCAGCGCATAATGGCAGGCGGTATAGGCCGAGGGCATGTCGGCGCAATGACCGACCAGCTTTATGCGTTCCTCAAGACCGTACTTGTGAATGCTTTCCCTGAGCGCCTTCGTATAATCGCTCCGGCCCTGGTCATCGCCGGCCATAATGATCAGGAAATTATCGATATCTTCATGGCGCAGCATATTGGCGGCCTCGACGATCAGCGCCTGGCCTTTCCATTTGGTCAGGCGGCCGGCCAGCAGGAAGCGGATGCGGCCGTCTCCGGACAAGAGGCCCCAGTCCTGTTCCAGCTTCATGATCTTGCGGACATCGAAAGCTTCGGAATCAAAACGCTTCATGTCGATGCCGCGCGGGATACCGATCACCTTTTCCGGCGGGACCTTCGGATAGGTTTTTAGGATGTGGGCGCGGGTGAAGGCCGAATTGGCGATAACCCGGTCGGCGCGTGTCATCTGGCTGTTATACCAGCGTTTCAGGGCCGATCTGGCGTTATAGATGCCGGCATAAGTGGCGACACTGCGGACGCCCTCGGCTTTCGCGGCGCCGATGGCGGCCATGGCCGGCGCCCGCGAACGGACATGAACGATATCGATCTTCTCGCGCCGGATCAGTTTACGGAGCGCCTGGTGATTCCGCCACTGCACGAATGGATTTTTGCTGTGGACCGGCAGGTGGACGACGGTGGCCCCCTTTTTCAGCAGTCTGTCTTCCAGCCGGCCGCCCTTGGTGGCGACGATCGAACGTCCACCGGCCGCGATGATCGCCTCGCTGATATCGACCACGGTCTGCTCGACGCCGCCGGTATCGAGTTCGGGGACGACCTGCAGAACGCTGGCTGAGAAGGTGGCTTTGGGCATCAAGACTCTTGCGGGAGGAAAACGGGGCGGCTAAGCCATTTTATCATAACGTGAATTTCAGCGAAAAAGTGGCAAGCTCTTTTAAATCGTCAAAGACGCAGCCCAAAAACACAACCATGGGAATGATGCGCATGGATACACCTTTCGTTCAAGAGCCTGCCGAATGGCTGGATACGCTTCAGGGTGACCGCATCGCTTACCGGCGCGTCCGGGGCAAGGGGCCGACCATTTTGTGGCTGGGCGGATTCCTGTCGGATATGACCGGCAGCAAGATCACGCGGTTGACGGCTGAAGCCAGGGCGCGCGGCTGGGATTTTCTGTGCTTCGACTATTTTGCCCATGGAGAAACCGGTGGTGATTTTGCCAAAGCGCGGGTCGGGCGCTGGTTTGAAAACGCGCTGGCCGTCCTCGATCACCTGACGCAGGGGCCTGTGGTGGCGGTAGGGTCTTCCATGGGTGGCCATATGCTTTCCTTGCTGATCAAGGCGCGGCCGCAACGAATCAAGGCGGCGGGTTTCCTGGCGCCGGCGGCGGATTTCGCCACGGCCCTGATGCTGCCGTCATTATCGCCGGAAGAGCGCCGACAGCTTGAGGTATCAGGTGTCCATATGATGCCGGGTTATGACCGGCCGGTGCCGTTGTCGCAGGCGTTTTTCAATGAGGCGGTGCCGTATGAAGTATTGAACGCGGCGATCCCGTTCGATGGAGCGGTGCGCATCCTCCACGGCATGCAGGACGATCTGGTGCCCTGGCGGCATGGCCTGCGCCTGTTGGAAACGCTCACCACGCCGGATGCGCATATCCACCTGATCAAGGATGGGGATCATCGGCTGTCACGCCCGCGGGATCTGGATTTGCTGGTCGGTATGGTGGCGGATCTGAGAGGATGAACCTTCCCCGCTTCGCAAAGGAGATTAAGCCAGGCGTTCCTTCAGATGCTCCCCAACCCTGAGGGCATTCGCCACGGTGGTCAGGGTCGGGTTGACCGACGAACTGGAGACAAAGAAGGACGTATCAACGACATAGAGATTGTCAAGATCGTGGGCCTTGCAATTGACATCGAGCACACTGGTCGAGGGATCGCGGCCGAACCGAAGCGTGCCGCATTGATGCGCCGTGCCGTAAAGCGGCAACAGGGAATCGATCTGGAAATGCGGCTCGAAAAGCGTCTTCTGCCGCAGGGAAAAGCTTTTCAGGGCGTGTTCGAGCTTTTGGGTCAGCCTGAGATGCGCCGGCAGGTTATTGGGCGTATAGGTCAGCCTGATCTGGCCGGTGTCGGTGATGGTGACGCGGTTTTCCTCACGCGGCAGGTCTTCGGTCATGGTCAGGAAGGCGACCATATGGCGGGCCAGGTCGTTGGTGAGAAAGTCCGGGATCAGGGCCGGCGGGATGATCTCGGAAATCTGGCCTTCGAGGGTCTGGCCCGACATGTATTCCAAAAGCTGAATCTGGCCCATCGGATAAGGATAGTCCGGTTCGCCGAAATAGAAATCATTGACCGCGAAGGTCTTGGGGAAGGTCGAATCGAAGCGGTCGGCCATGATTGAAATCACCGCCGAGGTGGTGTGGAACATGTAGTTGCGCCCGACCAGTCCGGAACTGTTGGCCAAGCCGTTGGGGTGTGCCTCGGCGGCCGATTGCAGCAGGATGGCGGCGCTGTTAGCCGCACCGGCGGATAATACGTAGAGGTCACCGATAAAAGTCTGCAAGCTGCCGTCCCCGGTTTCGGTGACAACGCCGGTGACCGCCTTGCCGTGCGATTCAATGCGTTTAACCTTGTGGCCGGTCAGAATCGTCACATTCGGCAGGCCGCGGATCGGGTCGATAACGATGCTGCGGGCATCGCTCTTGGCCTTGAGCAGGCAGGGATAACCGCCGCAGGTTGTGCAGCGGACGCAGTGCGAGGTCAGGGGGTGGGCGTCGTCGCGATTGATGCCCAGCGGCAGGGGTGAGGGATGCCAGCCAAGGTTCTGAAAATGCTGTTTCAGCTTCGCCACGCCGGGATCGTCCATCAGCGGCGGATAGGGGAAGGGTGGGTCGTCGGGCAGATCGTTCGGGTCGATGCCGCGTTCGCCATGGACGCGCCACAGACTCTCGGCCTTCTCATACCAGGGCGCGAAATCGGTGTAGGAGAGCGGCCAGGCGGGCGACAGGCCGTCACTATGCTCGACTGCCTCGAAATCGCGCTTTTTCATGCGCATCAGGGCCGCACCGTAAAAGGTGGTGTTGCCGCCGACCCAGTAGTTGGTGTTAGGCGTAAAAGGGTGGTTCTTCTTGTCGAGCCATTGTTCCTTCGTGCGGTAGCGGTGATCGATGAAGACGGCCTTTGAATCCCAGTTCTGAGGCTCGACCGGCAGTTCCTGACCACGCTCTAGGATCAATATCTGCTTGCCGGTATTGGCCAGAGTGTAAGCCAGGGTGCCGCCGCCGGCGCCGGAACCGATGATGATCAGATCGTAGTGACGGGATTCGGTCGCGGTGGTGGTCATGCTAGTCTTTTAACTGATATTTTCGGGCGCCCCAGCGGATCAGCGGGGTGATCAGGCCATCAGGCAGCAGGGTCATTGCGGCGACGGCGAGCTTGTTGAGCAGGCCGGTGACGATGACCTCGCGGCCGGCTTCATTGGCGCGGATGGCGGCGTCGACCACGGCTTCGGCGGTCTGGACAAAACGCGCCGGATGGGTTTTCAGCACGGCGTCCATGCCATTCGAGTGCTGAAATTCGGATTCGGTCGAGCCGGGGCAGAGAGCGGTGACCTTCACGCCTTTGCCAGCCACTTCGGCGGCCAGGGAGCGCGAGAATTTCAGCATATAGGATTTGGCAGCGGGATAGAGGGTATGGCCTGAAGCGCCAGGTGAAAAGGCGACCATGGAAGAGACATTGATGATCCGTCCGAAGCCCTGGGCCAGCATATGATCCAGCAGTTCGTGCGCCAGAAGAGTCGGAGTTGTGACGCAGACCTCTATGAAATCAAGTTGTTGCTGTACCGTTGTGGCGGCGAAGGTATGGGCCAGGGAGTAGCCGGCGTTATTGATCAGACCGTCGGGACTGATGCCGGACAGTTTCAGGTAAACCAGCAGTTCATGCACGGATTCTCGTTTGCCGAGGTCGGCGGCAAACGGCAGGACATTTATGCTGTGACGTTCGCGTAATTCAGCGGCCAGGGCTTCCAGCCGGTCGAGGCGGCGGGCGACCAGAACCAGATTGTGACCGCGCCGGGCATAGGACCGGGCGAACTGCGCGCCGATACCGGAGGACGCCCCGGTGATCAGGAAGGTGCGACTCATGTGACGGCCTCCAGCTTGATATCCCAAACTTAAAGACTTGTCCGGCCGCCGCAAGGGGCCTTGTTGTCTCGGTCGTGTCAGCGGCGGCACAGTTATGGGCGATCAAATGAGGGCTTAAAATGCATATCTCCCTCTTTCCCCGCAAACGCCTTCCCGCTATATCCAACTTATGACAAACACCGCTTCTTCTCTCGATTCTGGCCGTGTGGCCGATCCTTCCAAGCTGATCATGGGCCGGACAGGGCCATGGGAAATCGTCATGGGCCTGGAGGTCCATGCGCAGGTTGCTTCCAATACCAAGCTGTTTTCCGGGGCCAGGGTCGGTTTCGGGGCTGGTCCGAACGAGCAGGTCAGCCTTGTTGACGCCGCCATGCCCGGCATGTTGCCCGTGCTGAACAGGTACTGCGTGGAGCAGGCGGTGAAGACCGGACTTGGCCTGAAGGCGCAGATCAACCGGTTCTCGCGTTTCGACCGCAAGAACTACTTCTATCCCGACCTGCCGCAGGGGTATCAGATTTCGCAGCTCTTCCATCCGATCGTGGGCGAGGGCGAGGTGCTGGTGGAGCGGGATGATGGTTCGTCCTTCACGGTGCGCATCGAGCGGCTGCACTTGGAGCAGGATGCCGGCAAGTCGATCCACGACCTTGACCCCAATGCGACCTATGTCGATCTGAACCGTGCCGGCACGGCGCTGATGGAGATCGTCTCGAAGCCCGATGTCAGGTCTTCGGACGAGGCGGTGGCCTATTTCAAGAAGCTGCGCACTATCCTGGTCTATCTCGGCACCTGCGACGGCGACATGGAAAAGGGCAATATGCGCGCCGACTGCAACGTTTCCGTGCGTCGTCCGGGCGAGAAATTCGGCACGCGCTGCGAGATCAAGAATGTCAACTCGTTCCGCTTCATGCAGCAGGCAATCGAGTACGAGGCGCGCCGCCAGATCGAGATTCTGGAAGACGGCGGCGTGATCGAGCAGGAAACGCGCCTGTTCGACGCCGTGAAGGTCGAGACGCGCTCGATGCGTTCCAAGGAAGAGGCGCACGACTACCGCTATTTTCCCGATCCGGACCTGTTGCCGGTTGAACTGGAAGAGGCTTGGATCGAGGAGATCCGCAAGCATCTGGTGGAGCTGCCGGACGACAAGAAGGCGCGCTTTATCTCGCAATACGGCCTGTCGGCCTATGATGCGCAGGTGCTGATTTCGGAGCAGGCGCGGGCGGATTACTACGAGAAGGCCGCCAAGGGCCGTGACGCCAAGCTGGTGGCCAACTGGGTGACCAACGAACTGCTGGCGCGCCTGGCCAGGGACGGTCAGGAGATTGCCGATTCGCCGCTGCCGCCGGAGCAGATCGCCGGGCTGGTGGAACTGATCGAAAACGGCACGATTTCCTCCAAGATCGCCAAGACGGTCTTCGAGCATATGTGGGACGGTAAAGGTGCATTTACACCGGCCGAGATCGTGGAAACACACGGCCTCAAGCAGGTGACCGATACCGGCGCGATTGAGAAAGCCATTGACGAAATCATCGCCGCCAATCCGGACAAGGCCGCCGAAGTGGCCGCCAAGCCGCAGGCGTTGGGCTGGTTCGTCGGACAGGTAATGAGGGCGACCGGCGGCAAGGCCAATCCGGCGGCGGTCAATGAACTGCTGAAGGCGAAACTGGGACTTTAGCCCATATTGCGCTCAGGCCGTCGCGCCAGGTTGGATAGCGGGGTCGCCAGCCGAGTTCCGCCTTGGCGCGGGCATTGGAGACGCGCTTGTTGTCGTTATAAAAGCGCAGAATCCTGCCGCTTAAGGCCGGATCGCCCCAGGCGATGACCGGCGGCAGGGGCAGGCCGGTCAGAGCCGCCGCCCATTCCAGCACCGCATCGGCGGGGGCGGGTTCGTCATCGCATAGATTATAAACCCCGCCGGGGTGGGGCCGGTTCAGGCTGGCCATCAGGGCAGTGGCGCAATCATCATGGTGCAGGCGGGAAAAGACATGGCCGGGCTTGTGGATGCGCCGCGCCGTGCCGTCTATTAGCCGTTCGATGACATTGCGGCCGGGACCGTAGAGGCCGGGCAGGCGAAAAATGTGCGCGCCGGCGCTCAGCCATTGTGTTTCGGCGATCACGCGGCGGCGGCCTTCGGTGGAGGTCGGTTCCAGTGCGGAGTCCTCGAAGACCCAGCCACCATTGCGGTCGCCATAGACCCCGGTGGTGGAAAGGTAACCGATCCATTTTCGCGCCGGCATAGGAGTTAGTACGGCGAAGGCCGGACAGCCGCGGTCATCTGGCGCCGGGGTGATCAGCACGGCATCGGCGGCTGTGCAGGCTTGTGTCAGCGCGGCAGGATCGGCGGGATCGACAGCGGCAATGCCTTGCGCGGTCAGTTCATCGCGCTTTTCCGGTGTGCGGGCTGTGGCGGTGATATCGTAACCGGCGGCGCGGACGGTGGCGGCGAAGGCGGCACCGATAAAGCCATAGCCAAAGATCAACGCTTTAGGGCGCATTACCGGCTGGCGGCTTCGTCCGGGTCCGCAGACTGGACGGTTGATTGGGCGGCTGATTGAGCCGCCTGATGGACGGCGTTCAGTTTGTCGCGCTGCGCCCGTTCGGCGGCCTGTTTCTGGCGGCGCGCATCGCGTTCCTTCACCATGCGGTAATAGTCCGGCTTCTCGATGGCATGGCCGAAGAGGGCGGGTGAGCGCTGTCCCTGTCCCTGCGGCCAGATGAAACTCAGTGCGATCATCAGGATCGCGATCAGGGCGGCGGCGGGGTAAAAAATCCTGGGGTTCATGCTTCGTCTTATAGGCAATTCGCGGGGGCCATGCCAGCCTCTTTTATCTGGTTGTAATTCTCCGCTGACGCCCCCTTGTGTGATGCGAATGCCACACCATATCGAAGCCATCAGGCTGTCGCCTTTTGAGGGGCGGCCGGAAATTCAATCCGCCGGAATGGGGACAAACAGACAATGAATATCGAAAAATATTCCGAGAAAACACAAAAGCTTATCCAGAGCGCGCAAGGGATAGCGCAGGCGCGCAACCACCAGTATTTCATGCCGGTCCATGTGCTGAAAGCACTGACCGAAGACCGGGAATCGCTGGCCAGCCAGTTGATCCAGCTCGCCGGTGGCCGCGCTGACGCTTTTGCCGCTTCGGTTGATCAGGCGCTTGGCAAATTGCCCGCCGTGACCGGCGCGGGTCAGCTTTACATGGCCAACGAAACCGCCAAGCTGTTCAATGATGCCGAAGCCGAAGCCAACAAGGTCGGCGACAGCTTCGTCACCGCCGACCGCCTGCTGGTCGCCGCCGCCGACAACAAGGAAGGCGCCGAAGCGCTGAAGGCCGCCGGTATCTCGCTCGGCAAGCTGAAAGACGCGCAGGCGGCTTTCCGCAAGGGCAAGCCCGCGGACAGCGCCTCGGCGGAAAACGGTTTTGACGCCTTGAAGAAATATGCCCGCGATCTGACGCAGGCCGCGCTTGATGGCAAGATCGATCCGGTCATCGGCCGCGATGAGGAAATCCGCCGCACCATACAGGTTCTGGCCCGCCGGACCAAGAACAATCCGGTGTTGATCGGTGAACCCGGCGTCGGCAAGACCGCCATCGTCGAAGGTCTGGCCCAGCGCATCGTCAATGGCGACGTGCCGGAAAGCCTGAAGGATAAGAAACTGCTGTCGCTCGACATGGGCGCGCTGATCGCTGGCGCCAAATATCGCGGCGAATTTGAAGAACGCCTGAAGGCGGTGCTCAATGAGGTGACGCAGGCCGAGGGTCAGATCGTCCTCTTCATTGATGAGATGCACACGCTTGTCGGCGCGGGTAAATCCGATGGCGCCATGGATGCTTCCAACCTGCTGAAGCCGGCCCTGGCGCGTGGTGAACTGCACTGCGTCGGCGCCACCACGCTCGATGAATACCGCAAGCATGTTGAAAAAGACCCGGCGCTGGCGCGTCGTTTCCAGCCGGTTTTCGTTACGGAACCGACCGTGGAGGACACCATCTCGATCCTGCGCGGCCTCAAGGAAAAGTATGAAGTCCATCATGGCGTGCGCATTTCCGACTCGGCCATTGTGTCGGCGGCGACGCTTTCCAATCGCTACATCGCCGACCGCTTCCTGCCGGACAAGGCCATCGACCTGATCGATGAAGCCGCCTCGCGGGTGCGTATGGCCGTCGATTCCAAGCCCGAGGAACTGGACGAACTGGACCGCCGCATCGTGCAGTTGAAGATCGAGCGCGAGGCCCTGCAAAAGGAAACCGACGCCGGATCGAAGACACGCCTGGAAAAGCTGTCCGAGGAACTGGAGGAGCTTGAGGAAAAATCGCTGGCTCTGACGACCCGCTGGAAAGCGGAGAAGGACAAGGTGGGTTCGGCGGCCCGTTCACGTGAAGCGCTGGATCGCGCCCGTATCGATCTGGCCAATGCCCAGCGCGCCGGCGACCTGCAAAAGGCGTCCGAGATCATGTACGGGATCATTCCGGCGCTTGAAAAGGGCCTGGAACGCGCCGAGCAGGCCTCGCACGACGAACCCCTGACGCCGGAAGTGGTCGATTCCGCTCAGATCGCCCAGGTCGTCTCGCGCTGGACCGGCATCCCGGTTGACAAGATGCTGGAAGGCGAGCGCGACAAGCTGCTGCGCATGGAAGACGTCTTGCGCGGCCGCGTGGTCGGGCAGGATGAAGCCCTGACGGCCGTTGCGGATGCCGTGCGCCGGGCGCGGGCGGGCCTGAAGGATCCGAATCGTCCGATCGGTTCGTTTCTCTTCCTGGGGCCTACGGGCGTCGGCAAGACCGAGTTGAACAAGGCGCTGGCCGAATTCCTCTTCGATGACGAGGCGGCGATTACCCGGCTCGACATGTCGGAATATATGGAGAAGCACTCCGTTTCGCGCATGATCGGCGCGCCTCCGGGCTATGTCGGTTATGACGAGGGCGGGGCGCTAACCGAGGCCGTGCGCCGTCGGCCTTATCAGGTCGTGCTGTTCGATGAGGTCGAGAAGGCGCACCCGGATGTATTCAATATCCTGTTGCAGGTGCTGGATGACGGCCGGCTGACCGATGGACAGGGGCGTGTGGTCGATTTCCGCAATACCCTGATCGTCATGACCTCGAACCTCGGTTCGGATGTGCTGGTCAATATGGAGCCGGACGGTGATATCGAAGTGGTGCGTCCGCTGGTGCTGAATGCGGTGCGCAAGCACTTCCGGCCGGAATTTCTCAACCGGATCGATGAGATCATCCTGTTCCATCGCCTGGATAAGGCGCACATGCACGACATTGTGCGTATCCAGCTCAAGGGGCTGGAAAAGCTGATGGTCGACCGGGAAATGACGCTCAGTATCGATGATGCGGCGCTGAACTACCTGGCCGACAAGGGTTACGATCCGGCTTATGGGGCGCGGCCGTTGAAGCGAGTAATCCAGAAGCTGCTGGTTGATGAGATCGCCCGCAAGATCCTCAGCGGCGAGGTGGCGGACGGTGATGTCATTCATGTCGGCTTTGACGGGGAGGCGCTGACGATCGGCAGGCCCACTGTCAACTAATAGGGCGTGGGGTCTGTGACCCCACAAACCTTTTCTCTCTTACTAAAAAAAGCCTCGTCCAAGGACGGGGCTTTTTTTAGTAAGAGAGAAAAGGCTTAGGACCACAGGCCTCAGACCCGCATTTTGCTGGCAGTCCCTAGGGGAGTCGAACCCCTCTTTTCAGGTTGAAAACCTGACGTCCTAACCGATAGACGAAGGGACCGCATCGGCAGAGGCGGTTCTTTGACCGATCCGGCTGAATCGGTCAAGTCCCGCAAATCTTTTTGCACAGATTAGTCGCGCAGCAGGTCGTTGATGCCGGTCTTGGAGCGCGTCTGAGCATCGACGCGCTTAACGATCACAGCACAATAGAGATTGGGCGAAGCGGCATTGGCCCCCGCACTGGCCGACGGCATCGAACCGGCGACGACTACCGAATAAGGCGGGACTTCGCCGTAGAAGATTTCGCCGGTAGCCCGATCAACGATGCGCGTGGATTGGCCGATATAGACGCCCATGCCGAGCACCGAGCCTTCGCGGATGATGCAGCCCTCGACCACTTCCGAACGGGCGCCGATGAAGCAGTTATCCTCGATGATGGTGGGGGAGGCCTGCAACGGCTCCAGTACGCCGCCGATGCCGACGCCACCCGACAGGTGGACGTTCTTGCCGATCTGGGCGCAGGAACCGACGGTGGCCCAGGCATCGACCATAGTGCCTTCGTCGACATAGGCGCCGATATTGACGAAGGACGGCATCAGCACGACATTCTTGCCGATAAAGGCGCCGGCGCGGACAATGGCGCCCGGCACGGAACGGAAACCGGCGTCCTGATAGTCCTTCTCGTTCCATTTGGCGAACTTGTTCGGCACCTTGTCCCAGAAGGGACCGATCGGGGCCTGCTCGAACAGGCCGCGGCCGGTGTGCATCAGTTCGTTGCCATTGAGGCGGAAGGACAGCAAAACGGCCTTTTTCAGCCAGTCATGCGTAACCCATTGGCCGTCTTTTTTCTCGGCCACGCGGAAGCGGCCGCTGTCGATCAGGTCGATGGCGCCCATGACGGCCTGGCGATATTTGCCCTGATAGGTTGGCGACAGGGTATCGCGGACCTCCCAGGCGGCTTCGATATCATCCTTGAAGGCGGCGAGGTCGGACATGGCGGAACCCTTGTGGTTGGCGGAAATTTCGGCTCAGGCCATAAGGGGCAATGCGGCGGGGATCAAGCCTTAATTGTTGCGCGTCAGCACATAGTTTTCCTTGAGCAGCTTATTGTCGCGCATGAAACCGGCTATGCTTTCATAGGTCGCTGTGCGGATGGGACCTGACTGATCGTCCATCTTGAGCGAGGCGCTGAACATGGGGCCGAAGGCGCGCGCGAAAATATTGGCCCTGACGAGGGTGGGCCGGAAGTTCGCCGTCAGATCGGCCTTGAGTTGTGGATAATCATCGGTCTGCCAGGTGGCGGAAGCAATGACATCGAGCAGGAATTCGGTGCAGTTCTGGTGCGCGGCGTTAAGCGGATTGGATACCAGCGAATAACTCGTCACGTGCAGTTTTTCATAGGCCGGGGAGGCGATGACCGTCAGGATGCGGCGCTGCATTTCGGGCGAGGGGATGATGACGCCGACATCATCGGTCTGATTGCCGGCGATGAAATCGAGCGGGAAATCCTGTGCGAGATAGGACTGGTCCCGTGGCAGGGATTTGCCGTCCCCCTGATAGAGGTTATAGGCGGCGTAACCTTTGTAGTTCTTGCCATCGGCGCCGATAATATCGGTATACACCCAGAACGCGCCGTGGGTATAGGCGATGCCTTCGGGCAGTTTGTCACGTGGCCGGCCGCTACGGAAGACGATGGCGACGCGTGCGCCCCTGGTGGCCAGATCGCGCTCGATCTGCTTGGCGAAGGCGGCGGCTTCGGGGGCGGTGTAATGGGCTGCGGGTGTCCGTCCGCTGAAACCGGAATCGGGTACAGGCCTGGGTGGAGCAGCCAGAGCGGGTGTGGCCACCAAACAGGCAAACGTGGCAGTAAGGATCAGGCGGTGCATCAATGATCCTTTGCCGGCGTTGTTTTCGGCGTTTCATAAGGCACTTGCGGCACGGGCTGGCCAACCAGGGTTTCCGGCGAGATTTCCAGGGGTTCATTGGCGGACTGCCACAGGTCGCTGCCCGCTTCGGCAACGGCGAACCCACCGACAGCGGCGATGCTGCCGATGGCGATGAGCGGCGCGGCGACCGAGCCGCCCACGACCTTGACGCCGGCCTCGGACAGGCGGCCGGTAGCAACAACGAATTCGCCGGACGCTTCCGATGCGTGTTGCAGGCTGTCCTGCGCTTGCGCGCCAGTGGCGGCAAACAGGGTCAGTATGGTGATGAAAGTAAGCTTGAACATGAAAATCCCCTCTGTTTGAACTGTGTTCAATTTGAACGTCGTTCAAATTGGGAGTGAAGTCAAGCGAATTTCTTTACGTTTTGGTCAATTATTTATAGGCGGGCCAGAAACGCCTTCAATGACGGGCTGCGGAAATCGACATGCGGATCGCTATTATCGAGCGCATTCGGACCGACAAGGATCGTTTTCATACCGAGGGTTTGGGCCGGTTTGAGATTTTTCGGGCTATCCTCGAAAAAGGCGGCTGTTTCAGGTTTCACCGCATGAACGGCCATCATCCGCTCGAAGGTGGCAAGGGCAGGCTTGGGTATCCAGTTGGCATGCTCCAGATGGAAGATGCCGTGGAACAGGTCCGCCATGGCCATATGGTCGAGCAGGCGGATGGCGTGGCGTTCATCGCCATTGGTGAAGACCAGCTTACGTCCTGGCAAGGCGGCGATCAGGCCGTTCAGATCGGGATCGGGCGCCAGGCTATCGAGCGAAACATCGTGGACTTCATTGAGGAACACATAAGGGTCGATATTGTGATAGGCGACCAATCCGGCGAGGGTGGTACCGTGTTCATGCAGGTATTTGTCGCGCAGAATCGCCGCTTCCGCCGGCGGCAGGCCGGTCTGGCGCACCATGAAAGCGGCCATCTTTTGCTCGACCTGCGACATGATATTGGCTTCATGCGGATAGAGGGTCTGGTCGAGGTCGAAAATCCAGGTATCGACGTGGGCGAGGGCAGACAGCATTTCACAGATCTCCAAATCGCTCTTGCGATTTGGCAAGCGCGCCAATTCTTTTCAAAAAATGCGCGCCCGAGCCGTCGCAAGGAAAGCCTGCATGACGATTGAACGCAAAAAAGAAATACTGATTACGCCGATTTTCAATCGGCGGTAATCAGCGTTCCGGCGCCGTGTTCGGTGAAAAGCTCGACCAGCATGGCGTGCGGGCGGCGGCCATCAAGAATGACGACGGCCTCGACGCCTGAGTCTACGGCCATAATGGCGGTTTCCAGTTTTGGGATCATGCCGCCGACGGCGACGCCGCTCTCGATCAGCCCCTTTGCCTCTGAGATGGTCATCTGGCGGATCAGGTTCTTGTTCTCGTCAAGCACGCCGGCGATATCGGTCAGCAGCAGCATGCGCTTGGCGTTCAGCTTGCCCGCCACGGCGCCGGCCACGGTATCGGCATTGATATTGTAGGTATGGCCGTCATCCGACACGCCGATCGGCGCGATCACCGGCACATAATCATGGTTTGGATCGTCGATCAGGGTGCGGATCAGCTTGTCGTCAACCGTCTTGGGTTCACCGACGAAGCCGAGATCAACGACCTGCTCGATCATCGAATCCGGGTCCTTCTTGACGCGCGTCGCCTTCTCGACCGTGATCAGGCCGGCATCCTTGCCCGAAAGGCCGACGCCGCGCACATCGGCCTCGCGTCCGGCCTGGGTGATCCAGTTGGCGATCTCCTTGTTGACCGCACCGGACAGCACCATTTCGGCGATTTCCATGGTCGCCTCGTCGGTGACGCGCAGGCCGTCGACAAAAGTCGACTTGACCCCGGCGCGGCCGAGCATCGAGGAAATCTGCGGCCCGCCGCCGTGGACCACTACCGGATGGATGCCGAGCAGTTTCAAAAGCACGATATCCGAGGCGAAGATTTTCGCCGTTTCGGCCTCGCCCATGGCATGGCCGCCGTACTTGATCGTCACGATCTCGCGGTCGTAGATCTGGATATAGGGCAGGGCTTCGGCCAGTTGCTTGGCGGTGGCCCAGCCACGTTCTTCTGCGGAGTCGATTTCGGTCTGTATGATCATGCGCGCGCATTAGCGGATATGTGTGTCGCTGTCATGAATTTTTTCGGGTCAGGCCGGTTTACGTAACGAAAAGCGCGTGGCGGTGAGCGTGTCGGAGACGGCGCAGGTCTTGGAATCGACGAAATTCAGCGCTCGCATATGATTGCGGACGGCGGATTCGGGCAGGGTGGATTGTGCACCCTTGGGATAGACGACCCAGATCGGCACATGAGGCAGGTGCTGGATGATTCCGGCGAGGGCGGCGGTGAGATCGGCGGGGTTGCGGACTACGGCGATGGACAGGACCGCCTGGGCCGGATCGGTCGTCACGGCGTTGATCAGGGCATCATTGAGCGGACCGTCTTCGACATGCCCCCAGACCAGCGCCCTGTGGCCGGCATCGACGCCGAGCTTTTGTGCCAGTGGAGGCGGGGCGGTGGTCAGTTTCACCAGCCATTTTTCTGCCTGTCCCTTCGGCAGAGCCAGGGCATAAGACAGGTCGTCGTGCTCGAACAGAAGTTCATGATTGACCACACGCAGGTCTTTCAGTTCGGCGATTGGCAGAGTCTTTTTGAAAGCGCCACGCAGGATCAGTTCACGGTTTTCCAGCAGGGCATGGACATGGTGATGCTCGTGGCCTGCGCGCACTTCGCTTTCGGCTTCCAGACCCATGACGGCACCTCTTTCGAGGTCAGACTATCACGTCCGGCGGGAGGCGCAATTATAACTGCCTTACAGGGTGATTTCGCAGGTCTGCATGATCTCGCGGCGCAACTCCGGGATGCCGAAGTCGCTTTCCGACGAGGTGGCCAGCACGACCGGATGCGCTGCCGGGCGCTTCTTGATGGCGTTCTGCGTGGCCTCGATCACCTTCGCCAGTTCGGCCGGCTTGATCTTGTCGGCCTTGGTCAGCACGATCTGGTAGCTGACGGCCGCCTTATCGAGCGCATCCATTGGCTCGTTATCGACTTCTTTCAGGCCATGGCGGGAATCGATCAGCAGATAGGCGCGCTTGAGGTTCGGGCGGCCGCGCAGGTAATCGCGGCCGAGGTTCTGGAACTTTTTCACCGCTACCTTGGAGGCGCGTGCCCAGCCATACCCCGGCAGATCGACCATATGCATGGCGTCATTCAGCAGGAAGAAGTTCAGTTCGCGCGTCCGTCCCGGTTCATTGGAGGCGCGGGCGAGGTACTTCTGGCCGACCAGGGCATTGATCAGGGACGACTTGCCGACATTGGACCGGCCGGCAAAGGCTACTTCGGGCAATTCGTCCGAGGGCAGTTGCGCCACCGACACCGCGCCCATGACGAAAGAAACCGGGCGGGCGAAAAGCACCCGCGCGGCCTCTGTCTCAGCGGCGTATTGTTCGGCTTCGGCTTCGGTCACGCCGCTGTCTTTCCCTTGTTCATCATCTCACCCAGCTTTTTGAAGCCGGTGTCGATCGGGTTCGACACCTTGAGGCGGTGCATGATGGAGTACTGCTGCAGGATGGTCAGGATATTCGACCAGATCCAGTAGATGATCAGGCCGACGGCGACATGCGCCATGAAGAAGGTCAGCATCAGTGGCATGAAGGCCATCATCTTCTTCTGCATCGGATCGACGCCGGTCATCGGGGTCATCTGCTGGCTCAGCCACATCGAGCAGCCGTAGAGGATGGCGATGACACCGATATGCAGCGGACCGTCCAGAATGGTGCCGATCATCGGCACATCGGCAGGATGGAAGGGCAGCGCGCCGAACAGGTTGATAATTGTGGTGGTATCAGGCGCCGACAGGTCCTTGATCCAGCCGAAGAAGGGGGCGTGGCGCATTTCGATGGCCAGTTGCAGCACCTTGTACAGCGCCCAGAAGACCGGCAGTTGCAGCAGCATGGGCAGGCAACCGCCAAGACCGGCCATCGGGTTGACCTTTTCCTCCTGATAGAGGGCCATGGTCGCTTCCTGCTGCTTCTGCGGGTCGCCTTCATGGCGCTTCTTGATGGCGTCGAGCTTCGGCTTCAGACGCTCCTGAACCTGCTTCATCTTGGTCATCGATTCGTAGGACTTGTGCGCCAGCGGGTAGAAGACGACCTTGACGATGACGGTCAGGGCCAGGATGGCGACCCCGAAATTGCCGAGCAAGGCGTAGAGCTTATCGAGCAGCCAGTACATCGGATAGGTGATGACACTGAGCATGCCCCAATCGACCGCCCAGTGGAAACGTGGAATATGCAGGCTGTCTTCATAGGTCTGAAGCTGGGTGTTCTGTTTGGCGCCGGCGAAGACGTGCGACTGGGCTTTCCAGGTGGCGCCGGGCGCGACGGTCACCGGGGCATCGACATAGCCGCTGCGGAAGACGGGCACGCCGTCGGTGACGATGGCCTTGGCGGTGTAGGAGACGGCTTGCGCCTGGTTGGGGATGACGGCGGCCATCCAGTATTTGTCGGTGATGCCGTACCAGCCGCCGACCGAATCCTGGCTTTCCAGCGCCTTGCTGCCCTTCGGCTTGGCCATGTCCTTGTATTTGAGCGAGGCGGTGCGGTAATCGCCGGGCTTCGGCGTGTCCATGGTGTTGGAATGGGTGACGATGGCGCCTTCGTGGACCATGCTGTTCTTGCCGGCATCGGCGGGGATGCCGCTGCGCATGACGACCGAGAACGGCTGGAAGCTGACGGGTGCGCCACTGGTATTGGTCACCGCGTCGTCTTCGGTGATCATGTAGTTGGCGTCGATGCTCAGGGTGCGGGTGAAGGTCAGGCCCGTGCCGTTGTCATAACTGAGCACCACCGGCTGGCCGGGGCTGAGCACGCTGCCGCCGGTCTGCGTCCAGACGGTGTTGTTGTCGGGCATGCCGGGAACGTTCTGGGCGAAATAGGCCGACTGGACATAATAGGCGTTTTTCGCGCCGGCGGGGGTCAGCAACTCGACCGGATCGTTTTTCTTGTCGACCGTCTGGTCGTACTTGATCAGGTAGAGGTCGTCGATCAGCGCGCCCTTAAGTGAAATGCTGCCCTTTAGCGACGGCGTATTGATGATGACGCGCGGCGAGGCAGCCAGGGCCTGTTCGCGGGTCAGAGTCGTCGGCAGGCCGCTCATCGGCAGACCCGCGGCGGCGCTGGAAGAAGAAGCGGCGGCGGCCACGGCCTGCGCGGCTTCGCGTTTCTTCTGTTGCGGTCCGAAGACGAAGAACTGATAGAAGGCCAGCAAAGCCATGCTGACGATCAGGAAATAGATCATATTCCGGTTGTCGGTATCTTTATTCATCGAACGGTCTTTGTTTCCTGGGAAAAGTCTTCGGGTTTGGGAGCCTTCGGGCGGGCAACTGCCTTCGCAGCGAGCCTTATCAGGGCGGCTTTGATATCGTCAAGTAAAGCCTGCCAATCGCGCGAAACCGTATCGGCGCGGGCAACCAGCACATAATCATGTCCCGGCTTGCCGAATTGCGGGATCATCCGTTCGGCGGCTTCGCGCAGGCGGCGCTTGGCGCGGTTACGCATCACAGCGTTACCGACCTTCTTCGTGGCCGTGAAGCCGACCTTGATGGCGTCATCGTCACGCGGCTTTGCCTGCACGACCACGCCGGGACGGGCCTGCCAGGCGGCCTTCGAGGCGGCCAGAAACTCTGCGCGGACTTTGAGACGGGGGATCATCGGGTTTCAATTATATGCGATCTGGCATAGCAGGATTTTAACCACGAACCACACGAACAGCACGAACTTCATGGTCAATTCCTGACAACGCGCCAGATATCCGATTTCGTAAATGAAAGCCGGGACAACGCATGAAGAGAGTTACCTTACATGAAGTTCGTGCTGTTCGTGTGGTTCGTGGTTAAAACCTCATTCAAGGCGCCGCCATTTGCGGTCTAAGATGGAAACCGCAGGCCGAAAATACAAGAAGAGTCCTTAAGCGGCTTAAGGACTCTTCTCAAAATTCAGCAATGCGGCGAAGACGCGATTAAGCTGCCCATACTTCTTAGGCAGTGAGGCGCTTGCGGCCCTTGGCGCGGCGGCGGGCGACGATCTTCTGGCCGTTCTTGGTGGCCATGCGGGTGCGGTAGCCGTGGCGGCGCTTGCGCACGAGGCGGCTCGGCTGGTAGGTACGTTTCGTTCCCATGGGGGGACTCCGATTGGTTCAGGCAGGCTCTCAAAGAGCCGGAATTGCGTAAAGAGGCGCGTGGATAGTCCAGCCACGGAGGCTTGTCAATAATATTTGGATCGATTTGGCTAAAATGCGGTCGTGGCGGCGAAATTCTGCTATATATACAACGAAGCAGTCACGGATCATGGGTTTACGTGTTCGATCAAGGCAAGTCAGGCGGAAATTATCTGCGGCCGGAGACGTCCCGCCGGCCGGAAAGGCGCGTGGGCTTCTATGCCGAACGTCTGAGCAGGGCTGCGCGCGTCATCGCCGCCTTTTCCGTCAAATACGGCGTGACAGGCTTTAACCTCGCCCGCGATTTCGTTTTCAGTCTGTCCGGGCAGCTTCTGATCTTCACCGTGGTTTTTATCGCCATTGTCGAGGCGGTTATCGTTATTCCGTCGCTGGCGTCCGATCATGAGCGCTGGTTGCTCGACAAGGTGCGTCAGGCCGAACTGGTGTCGCAATCGATCGACGTGGCGCAAAATAATGCCGTCTCCAAGGAGGTTTCCAACCAGCTCCGCCGCAGCGCCGGCGTGCTCTATCTGGCGGTCGAGATCAACGGCGAAAGCTACCGGCTCTATGATTCCAAAGTCGGTGTGCCGGAAGAGGTGCTGGACCTGCGCCAGTCGCACAAGAATCTGATCCACGATATCCTGTATCTGTGGGCGCCGTGGAAAACCTTCATGGGCCAGCCCGACCGGCTGATCCATGTGGTGGCCCAGCCCAAGGTGCGCGGGGGGCAGGAGATCGAGATCGTCGTCCGGGCCGAGCCGCTCAAGACCTATCTGAAAGCCAGCCTTGTCAGTATGTTGCGGGTGTCGCTCAGCATTTCATTCCTTGCCGGTTTCCTGGTGTTCATCGGCTTGTCGGTCTTTATCGTCCGGCCGATCCGGCAACTGACCAAGGGCATTGTCCGCTTCAAGTCCAATCCGGAAGACGCCACCGCCACGCCGAAACCTTCCGACCGGCCGGACGAGATCGGCCAGATCGAACGTGAAATGGCCTCGATGCAGGAAGAGGTGCGCCAGGCCCTGCGGTCGCGTGCCCGGCTGGCGGCGTTGGGACAGGCGGTTTCCAAGATCAATCACGATCTGCGCAACATGCTGACCGCGGCGCAGATGGCGTCCGATCGCCTGGCCAATTCCGCCGACCCGACCGTGGCCAAGGCCCTGCCACGCCTCGAACGCGCTCTGGACCGCGCCGTCTCGCTGGCGCAGAACGTCCTGACCTATGGCAAGTCCGACGAGCAGACGCCGCAGATCCAGATTGTCCGACTGAAGGAACTGGCGGAGGCCGCCGCCGAGGATGCGGGCCTGGCTCCGGAAGGGGTGCGCTTTATCTCAAGGGTCGCCAAGGGGTTCAATCTGGAAGTCGATCCCGAACAACTTCACCGCATCCTGGTCAATCTGATGCGCAATGCCCGCCAGGCTATCGAACTGCAGCCGAATCGCCGGGCGCGCGGCCGCGTGACACTGACGGCAGTCAAGACCAGTGAGGAAGTCCTGCTGATTGTAGCTGACAATGGCCCCGGCATCCCGGAAAAGCTGCGGGAAAAGCTGTTCCAGCCCTTTACCTCCAGTTCGACGCCGGGCGGGTCGGGCCTTGGCCTTGCCATCGGACGCGAACTGGCGCAACTGCATGGCGGCGATGTCCGGCTGGTCAGCACGGGCACCGACGGCACGACCTTTGAGGTGCGCCTGCCGCTCAAGGCCTGAAAGCAACGGAGTATATGTGTGGAATTCGAGGAGCTTCTGGAACTGGCGCGGGACAGCTATGTCGGCCAGTTTGTCGATTTTGTCGATAAACAGACAGCGCTGCATGATCAGGGCGCGGCGGAGGTCAAGTTCGTGATCGACGGCGACAGCGAATTCTACCGCAACTATTACTGCACCGACTTTGCCTCGAATGACGGCGAAGGCCAGATCATCGAGTTGGCGCCGGACGAGGAAGTAACCTTCGATCCGGTCGAAGTGTCACTCGGCGAAATGGACATGACTGTCAGCCGTCTGGTGTGGAACGATGTCACCATCGCTTCGAACGACCGTTCCCTGCAAGGCGGCGATTTCGCGGACTGGTTCGAGACGTGGTTCGATCCGGACGAGACGAGCTTCGATCCTGACACGCGCTTTTCCGCCTGCATCCATTCGCTGCGCGTCATGCCGGAGCAGGTAACGGTCGATCTCGGCACGGCGCCGGTCACGGCCCTGGCCGACCTGCTGATGCGCTTTGAAAGCCTGGGGTGCCGGTCGCTGACCGTTAGTTGATCAGCCGCGCCACATAGCTGGGCACCACCTGGGTGGCGGGACCAAGTATCTTCTCGTCAAACAGGCTATGGCCGAGCGAAGGCTCCAGATTAAGCTCGACCGTATGCGCGCCGGCGTGTTTGGCCGCCGAAACGAAACCTGCCGCCGGATAGACATTGCCCGATGTGCCGATGGAGAGAAACAGGTCGCTGGCCGCCAGCGCCCGTTCGATGCGATCCATTTCCAGCGGCATTTCACCGAACCAGACAATATGCGGGCGCAGGTTCGATTCAACCGGGATGTCGGCGTGCCAGTCCTGCACCGCGCCGGTGATGACATGGCGCGCCTTCAGCAGTTCGCCGTGCATGTGCAGGGGCGGTGAAGCGGCCGCGGTGGCATGGGCGCGGTCGTGCAGGTCGTCGACATTCTGCGTCACCACCAGCACCTCATGGGCCGGATCGGCCGCCAATCGGGCCAGGGCATGGTGGGCCGCATTGGGCTGGACCTCCGCCAGTTGCCGGCGGCGCTGGTTGTAGAAATCCTGTACCAGGGGCGGGTTGGCAGCAAAGCCTTCCGGTGTCGCTACGGCCTCGACGCGGTGTCCGCACCACAGGCCATCGGAAGCGCGGAAGGTCGGCACGCCGGATTCCGCTGAAATGCCCGCGCCGGTCAGGACGACGATCTTCATTTGATGACAACGCCCTCGCGGCGGGGATCGCTGCCGCCGTCAAAAGAGCCGTCCGGCTGGCGCAGGATGCCGTTCAGGCCGGATTCCTCACCGGCGAGCGGCGACAGCTTGTAACCCATGCCGGTCAGGCCGTCCCAGACCGCCGGTTCCATACGGGGCTGCTCGATGCGGATAGTGTCGCCGCGCGCCATGACGATGGGCAGGTTGATGGCATCCTGCATGGACAGATTCCAGTCGAGAAGGCCGATCAGTGTTTTCAGGTTATAGGCCAGGATCGCCGAACCGCCGGGGGAGCCAACTGCCGCGAGGACCTGCTTGCCGGTCGAATCGAACACAATGACCGGCGACATGGATGAGCGCGGGTGCTTGCCGGGCGCGACACTATTGGCCACCGGCAGGCCATCCACGGTCTGGGGACTGAATGAAAAGTCGGTGAGCTGGTTATTGAGGAAAAAGCCGCCGGCCATCCGGCCGGTGCCGAAGAAGCTCTCGACCGTCGTAGTCATGCTTAGCACATTGCCGTAGGTGTCACGGATGACGAAATGGGTGGTGCCGCCCGGTTCCAGTGTTCTGTCCATGGCCACCTGCATCGGCAGGTCACCGGCTTTGGGTGTGGCATTGACCGTGCCGATATTGATCAATGCCGAGCGGGCTTTCAGATAATCCGGATTCAGGTAAGCGTCCTGTTGTGATGTGAACAGCGCCGTATCGGCTTCATACTGGTCGCGGTCGGCATACATCAGCCGTTCGGCCTCGATGACCACCTGCCAGGATCGCGGATCATGCACGCCCCATGCGGCCAGCGGCTGGGATTCGGCGATTTTCAGCCCTTGCAGCAGGGCAATGCCGCCGGAGGGGGCGTTATTCGAGCAGACGATATAGATGTGATAGGTGATGCAGACCGGTTTTCCCGCATAACCGCCCACCGTGGTGTAAGGGGCGGTGGTGGTAACCTTGACCTTGTAGGCCGCCAGGTCGCTCAGGGCCATGCCGCCGGGCAGGGGGGCTTCATGGGTCTTGGCGACAATGGCCTCGGCGATCGGCCCCTGGCGGAAGACATCGCTGCGCTGGCGGGCGAAGGCGCGCAAGGTGGCGGCATAGGCGGGATTCCTGATGATATCGCCGGTCTTGTGGTAGCCGCCATTGCCGTTACCGAGATAGGCGATGAAGTCCGGCGTGTGCTTTTCGGCGAAATCGACATTTTGCAGATAGTTGCCGAGGCGCTTTGTCACCGTGAAGCCATTGTCGGCCAGATCGGTGGCGGCGGTGAACAGGCTGCCCCAGTCCTGATTGCCATGGTCTTTTTGCGCCTGGTCGAGCAGGAACATCGCGCCGGGCACGCCGGTAGCGCGGCCGGAAACCACGGCGTCCGTAAAGGCGAGCGGCTTACCATCAGTACCCATGAAAAGGTCGGGCGTGGCGGCTGCCGGCGCGGTTTCGCGGCCATTATAGTCGCTGATCTGACCGGTTTTGGCGTCGTACCACAGCATGAAGGCGCCGCCGCCGAGGCCGGAGCTTTGCGGCTCCACCAGGCCCAGCACGGTCTGGACCGCCACAGCGGCGTCGGCGGCCGTGCCCCCGCGCCTGAGGACATCCATGCCGGCCTGGGCGGCTTCCGGTTCGGCGGCGACCACGATCGGTTGGACATGCGTCGCATCGGGAGAGGGGAGGGTGACGCAGCCTGTCAGGACCAGTCCCAATCCCGCCCAAAGACCTGCGATAACGAACGATTTCAGGGGGCGGGGGCGCATGGGAGACTCCAAAGGCAGCGGATACCGGCTCTATATAAGGGTATGAGGCCGCGCGGGCAGGGGCGATCAACAAAAAATCTTCAAATCAGTGGAAAAAGTATCAATCCGGCCTTGCCTTTGCCGCGAAGCTCAACTAAATGTCCGCGCCTTGCCGGAGGGCTTCACTCCTGAAGGCTTTGAATGGACAGGCACTCGTAGCTCAGCTGGATAGAGCATCAGACTACGAATCTGAGGGTCGGGCGTTCGAATCGCTCCGAGTGCGCCATTCCAAACTAAAAAAGCCTCCCGCAAGGGAGGCTTTTTTAGTTTGGATACGCCGAATCTGGCGCCGGTAGGAAGCCAGAAGTTGCGTCTGATGATCTGGCGTTCGCTTTATTCCGGTTTTTTCCATAGGCGCTGATCGTAAGCCACGGGCCGATAGGTATGGCGCTTCGCCAGTTTTTGCCGCCAGAAGTCTTTATAATCCGCAATGGTCTGGACCTCGACTGCTTCATGATCGTGTTGCAGACCGATCTCGAAATAGGTGTCGAGATTGCTCAGGTCGGGCTGGGGCAGGGTATCGTCCAGGCAGGCCTGCCACATATCGGCATACAGCGCCTCCAGGTGCTTCACCAGTTTCGTGGTGTCGAACAGGGTGCTGGTCAGGCGGTTGGCCAGCAGATGCTCGCGCCAGGCCTTGAGGTCGCCATTGCCGCGACCGATCGCCACGGCGCGGTCGATATAGTCCTCGGCTTTCGTGCAGACCAGTTCGTCGGGCAGGCCGGCGGCCCTGACCAGCGAACCACAGACCCGCGAGGCGAAGGTCCGGCCGGAGAGGGTCAGCACCGGTACGCCCATCCACAAGGCATCCGAACAGGTGGTGTGCGCACCGTAGGGCGTGGTGTCGAGGAACAGATCGGCCAGTTGGTAGCGCGCCAGATGGTGTGGATTGGCCTTCTTGTCGGCGAAGATGATGCGTGCCGGGTCGATGCCTTTTGCTTCGGCATAGGCCTTCAGGCGGACATGCGAGGTTTCCGCGCCGGAAAGCAGCCACAACACGCTGTTGGGCACGCGGGCCAGGATTTCCAGCCAGCGGTCGAAGGTGAATTTCGTGATCTTGTGCGTGCCGTTGAAGCAGCAATAGACGAAGGCGTCTTCCGGTAGGCCCGCCTCGGCGCGGGTGGGGACGTCTTCGGCAACGATGCGCAGGCGGTTGTTCGGCTGGTAGCAGGGCAGGCGGGTGACGGTTTCGGAATAGTAGATTTCGTCGCCTTCGGGAATGAGCCAGTCATCGGCGATGATATAATGGTGATAAGGGCTGCCGAGCGAGCCGGGGAAGCCCAGCCAGTTGACGATCACCGGCGACGGGCGCAGGGCCAGCAGCCTGGTGCGGCCATCGCGGGTATAGCCGTTGACATCGATCAGGATCTGGATGCCGTCATCGGCGATACGCCGCGCGGCGGCGGCGTCATCCATGCCGGTGATATCGATGAAATGGTCCGAGGTTTCCTTGTAATGATTATGAATCGGATCATTGGACGGGATGCCGCAATAATAGGCGAAGACCTCGACCTTTTCACGGTCATGCAGACCCGGCACCTCGTACATCAGGTGGCCGATGGCGTGTTCGCGCAGGTCGGAGGACAGGTAGCCGATGCGCAGGGGCTTGTTTTTTTGCGCGTTTTTCGCCGACCAGTGGTTGGTGATGATATCGCCGGCAGGGGCGCCGACATCCTTGAGGTTATAATGATAGCTCAGGGCAAGCTGGAAAATGGGGTCGTCGGTATAGGCGTCGATCGACAGCGGTGAAATGCCGGTCAGCAGATGTTCGCGCGTCATGTTCTCGAACGGCACGATCACCGGCCAGGCGCACTGGCGCTGGCGCAGGGCAATGAAATGCTGCATGGCCTCGCGCTGGTGCGGATCGATCTCCAGGCTGAGGCGCAGGGCGGTTTCGGCCGGCTCGTCCTGGTGCGCGCCTTCCAGGACGCGGGCGGCCTGGTTGAGCGCCATGGTCTTGTGCTTCAGGGCTGAACCGGTGAGCTGGTCGAGACGGCCCGCGAGGCTGTTCCAGGTAATGACGGCGCGGGCATTATCGCCCAGGCCCTCATAGATACGGCCGAGATTGATATAGACGCTGTGGAAATCCGGATTGACCTCTAGGGCGCGTTCCATGACCTCGCGCGCCCGGTTGAGGTCGCGGGTGTCGGTCAGGATAACGCCGAGATTGAACAACAGGGCATAGAGCAGGGGATGATCGGGATTCTGCGCCACGAAGGTTTCGTAAAGCGCCGCCGCTGCCGCGCCATGTCCGCCGGCTTTCAGGGCTTCCGCCGACTGGATCAGTTCCATGACACTCATGCCGGTGGGAGTGGGCGTGATATGTGCGGTATCCGGCATGGCGGGGTTCCTGATTCGTTACGCTACAGAGCGTAGACGGCGTTAACCTTTTGTCAAAGCCCCTTGTGAAGAGGGCAGCTATCGGTATGAATGCCTTCGGCCATCGCTCGACTCATGACAAGGCGGTTTTGGCACATGTATTAAGGCGAGAGACACCGTGAAGAAGATACTGGTCACCGGCGGGGCGGGATTTCTCGGTTCGCACTTGTGCGAGCGTCTGCTGGAACGTGGCGACGATGTGCTGTGCGTCGATAATTTCTTTACCGGTCAGCGGCGGAATATCGCCCACCTGATGAGCAATCCTTACTTCGAGGTGCTGCGTCATGATGTGACCTTTCCGCTCTATGTCGAGGTCGATGAGATCTACAATCTCGCCTGTCCGGCCTCGCCGGTGCATTACCAGTTCGATCCGGTCCAGACGACCAAGACCAGCGTCATCGGCGCCATCAATATGCTGGGCCTGGCCAAGCGCACAAAGGCGAAAATTCTGCAAGCCTCGACCAGCGAAATCTACGGCGATCCGGAAGTCCATCCGCAGACCGAGGATTATTGGGGCAGAGTCAATGTGCAGGGGCCGCGCGCCTGTTATGATGAGGGCAAGCGCTGCGCCGAGACGCTGTTCTTCGATTATCAGCGCCAGCATAAATTGAAGATCAAGGTGATGCGCATCTTCAATACCTACGGGCCTCGGATGCACCCGAACGATGGGCGCGTGGTATCCAACTTCATTGTCCAGGCCCTGAAAGGCGAACCGATCACGCTTTATGGATCAGGGGAGCAGACGCGCAGCTTCTGCTATGTCGATGACCTGATCGACGGCATGATCCGCCTGATGGATAGTCCGGACGAGGTGACCGGCCCGGTCAATATCGGCAATCCGGTCGAGTTCACCATGCGCGAACTGGCCGAAAAGATCATGGCCCTGACCGGCGCCAAAAGCGAACTGATCCACCAGCCCCTGCCGGCGGACGATCCGCGCCAGCGCCAGCCGGATATCTCGCTGGCGAAATCGGCGCTTGGCTGGCGGCCGGTCACGCAACTGGAAGAGGGACTGGCCTGCACCATCGCCTATTTCCGCGATGTGCTGGCGCTGTAAGGCCTATTCGCCGCGCGTGATCTGGTCGAGCGACTTTGCGGGCGTGATGGCCTGCGGATCGATGAAGCAGTGGATGATCGCCGGCTTACCGGACGCCTGCGCGCGTTGGAAGGCGGGGGCGAATTCGGCGGTGGTGCGCACGGTTTCGCCATGTCCGCCGAAAGCCTCGGCATAGGCCTTGAAATAGGGGTTTTTCAGATCGGTGCCGACGACGCGATGCGGGTAGTCGCGCTCCTGGTGCATGCGGATCGTGCCGTACATGCCGTTGTCGATAACCAGGATAATGACCGGAATATCGTATTGAACCGCCGTGGCGAACTCGTTGCCGTGCATCAGGAAACAGCCGTCACCGGCGAAGACGACGACGGTTTTATCCGGGCACTGGCGCTTGGCCATGACGCCGGCGGGGACGCTGTAGCCGACGCTGCCGGAGGTCGGGGCCAACTGAGTGCGCGGCTGGGTATGACGCCAGTAGCGGTGCAGCCAGATGGCGTAGTTGCCGGCGCCATTGCAGGTGATGGTGTCAGCGGGCAGGTTCTCCCGCAACCACACCATAACCTCGCCATACTGGAAATCGCCGGGAATTTTCGCCGGTGTGGTGGTCCACATCAGGAAGTCCATATGGGCGTTTTCAGTCTCTTCGCTCCAGGCGGCGCGTTCGGGCGTCTTTAGATAGCTGAGGGATTGCGCGAAGACGTCCGGCGCGCAGACAATGCCGAGATCCGGCTGATAGACCTTGCCGATCTCGCCAGCGTCCGGGAATATATGAACCAGTTTTTGCGCCGGTTGCGGAATATCGATCAGGGTATAGCTGGCAGAAGGCACCTCGGCCATGCGGGCGCCCAGCAGGATCAGCAGGTCGGCATTCTTTACGCGAGCGCTGAGTTTGGGATTCTGGCCGAAGCCAAGATCGCCGGCGTATGACGGATGATCCGCCGGGAAAAGCGCCGAACGGCGGAATTCGGTGGCGACGGGAATCTGGAAACGCGTGGCGAAATCGATGATCGCCTCGCAACCTTCATAGCTCCAGTTGCTGCCGCCCAGGATGATCAGCGGGCGTTTGGCGGCGGTCAGCAAGGTATCAAATTGCTGGAAGATGTCGATGGACAGTTCCGGCTTGGCGAAGGTGAGGGGCGGCGCATCGGCTGGATCTTCCATATCGGTCAGTACGTCTTCGGGCAAAGAGATGACCACCGGACCGGGGCGGCCCTGCATGGCGACGCGGAAGGCGCGGGCGACGATTTCAGGGATGCGTCTGGCGTCGGTGATCTCGACCACCCATTTGGCCACGCTGCCGAAAACCTGCTGGTAATCCATTTCCTGAAACGCGCCGCGGCCGAGCATGGCGCGCTCGACCTGACCGATGAACAGGATCATCGGTGTCGAATCGTGCTGGGCGATATGGACGCCGTGGGCGGCGTTCATGGCGCCGGGACCGCGTGTGGCGAAGCAGACGCCGGGGCGGGCGGTCAGTTTGCCATAGGCCTCGGCCATGATTGCCGCGCCGCCTTCATGGCGGCAGATGAGCACGTCGATATCGGCGTCGTGCATGGCGTCGAGTGCCGCCAGATAGCTTTCGCCAGGGACGCAGGTGACGCGATCGACACCTTGAATCAACAATTGATCGACGAGGATCTGGCCGCCGGTGCGCTGAGTCATTTGGAAGTCCATTGAGCGTGCCCGGTGCCGAGCATGGGGGAAGGAGAGGCGGCGGACATGCGTTCGCCATTGATGACGATGGGGGAAGCGACGCCGGCGACTTTCGAGCCATCGGAGGCCGTCAGATCGCGCTTCAGGCCGCGATGGATGATCTGCGGATCGTTGAAGACGTCCTCGATGCGGTTGATCGGCCCGGCGGGAACACCGGCGGCTTCCAGGGCCGCCAGCCATTCAGCACGGGTCTTTTGCGCGAGGAAGGGTTCCAGTTCGGTTTGTAATTGCAGGCGCACACCGACGCGCTTGGCGTTGGTGGCGTAATCCGGATTGGCGGCGATATCGTCTGCGCCAAGCGCCGTGCAAAACTTCTGGAACTGGCCGTCATTGCCGACCGCGACGATGACATGGCCGTCCTTCACGCGGAACACCTGATAGGGCGCGATATTGGGGTGCGCATTGCCAAGCCGTGTTGGCGACTGGCCGGAAACGAGATAGTTGCTGGCCTGATTGGCGAGGATCGATGTGGCGGTATCGAGCAGCGACATGTCGATATGACAGCCTTCGCCGGTTGTCTGGCGCGCGTGAACCGCAGCCAGAATCGCCGTCGAGGTATAGACGCCGGTGAAGATATCGACCACGGCGACGCCGACCTTCTGCGGCTCGCGCTCAGGCTCGCCGGTGATGTCCATCAGGCCGCTCATACCCTGAATGATATAGTCGTAACCGGCGCGGGCGGCATAGGGGCCGGTCTGACCGAAGCCAGTGATCGAGGCGTAGATCAGGCGCGGATTGATGGCTTTCAGACTGTCGTAATCGAGGCCGTATTTTTTCAGCCCGCCGACCTTGAAATTCTCGATGAGGATATCGGCTTCGGATGCCAGTTGGCGGATGGCGGCCTGGCCTTCGGGTGTCTCGAAAGCGATAGCGACAGAGGATTTCCCCCGATTGGTGGCGTGGAAATAGGCGGCCCCCCACGCGTTGCCGGCAGCATCGGTGACGAACGGCGGTCCCCAGGCGCGGGTATCGTCGCCGGTTTCCGGGCGTTCGATCTTGATGACCTCGGCGCCAAGGTCGGCCAGAACCTGTCCGCACCAGGGGCCGGCGAGGATACGGGCAAGTTCGAGGACTTTCAGGCCGGCCAAAGGCTTAGCGTGCGGTTTTCTCATCAGAAAAACGCCTGTAATCCGGTCTGTGCGCGTCCCAGGATCAGGGCATGGACGTCGTGGGTGCCTTCGTAGGTATTGACCGACTCCAGATTCTGCGCGTGGCGCATGACATGGAACTCCTCATGGATGCCGTTACCGCCGTGCATATCACGCGCCTGGCGGGCGATATCGAGCGCCTTGCCACAGTTGTTGCGCTTGATCA
>Ga0222422_100065_pt1 | contig 135479 bp, 100 predicted proteins | sample 3A1ome_FD_182469 | JGI IMG/M metagenome (GOLD analysis project Ga0222422, IMG submission 182469) | Enriched microbial communities from leaf-cutter ant dump, University of Wisconsin, Madison, United States - 3A110A (version 2) | ecosystem: Environmental > Terrestrial > Nest > Insects nest > Nest...
CGTCACGCCGCTGAAGGGCACCGATCCGGTGGTGAAGGTCAAGCTGCCCGCGACCTATGCCCCCGACGTCTATGTCTCGGTGATGGCGGTGCGCGGGCGCGTGACCGGCGGCGAAAGCTGGTTCCGCAAGATGAAGCGCGCGGTCGGCTTCCGCATCGAAAACAGCGAGGGCGCGCCGCCCACCGCGCTCGTCGATCTCGCCAAGCCCGCCTATCGCATGGGAATCGCGCGGATCAAGGTCGGCTGGGAAGGCCACCGGCTCGGCGTCAAGGTGAAGGCCGACAAGGACAAATATGCGGTGCGCGAAACCGCGAAGGTGGCGATCGAGGTCAGGACCCCGAACGGCAAGGCCGCCGCGGGCGCCGACGTCGCCTTCGCCGCGGTCGACGAGGCGCTGCTCCAGCTCGCGCCGAACGACAGCTGGGCGCTGCTCGACGCGATGATGGGCGACCGCACGCTCGACGTGCTGACCTCGACCGCGCAGATGCAGGTGGTCGGCAAGCGCCACTATGGCCGCAAAACACTCGCCCCCGGCGGAGGCGGCGGCGGTGACCTCAGCGGCCTGACGCGCGAGGATTTCCGCCCTGTCCTGCTGTGGAAGGGGCATGTCCCGCTCGACGCAAAGGGCCGCGCGACGGTCGAGGTGCCGCTGTCCGACAATCTGTCGGGCTTCCGCCTCGTCGCGATCGCGACCGACGGCGCGCAATATTTCGGCACCGGCGAAACGAGCGTGCACACCGTGCAGGACCTCGCGGTCTTTGCCGGTCTTCCCGAGCTGGTGCGCACCGGCGACACCTATGACGCGCGCTTCACGCTGCGCAACGGCACCGACCGACCGATGGAGGTCGTCGCGACCCCGACGCTGTCGCCCGCGGTGGCGACCGGCCAGCCGCTGACCGTCACCATCCCGGCGGGCGGCGCGGTGCCGATCAGCTGGTCGATGACCGCCCCCACCGAAGCCGGGCCGCTCGAATGGACGATCGAGGCGGTGTCGAAGAACGGCCGGCAGCGCGACCGGCTGGTCTTCGCACAGCAGGTCGAACCCGCCGTGCCGGTCGAGACATGGGCCGCCAGCCTGCTGCGCGTCGGGCCGGGCACGACGCTACCGATCGCCATTCCGGCTGGGGCGCTGCCCGGCGGCACCGTCGACATCGCGCTGGCGGGCACGCTTGCGCCGCCGCTTGCCGGGGTGCGCGACTATATGGCGATATACCCCTACGACTGTTTCGAACAATCGACTTCGCGCGCGGTCGCGCTTGGCGACCTCGGGCGCTGGCAGGCGCTCGCGGGCGCGATGCCGACCTATCTCGATGACGACGGCCTGCTGCGCTATTGGCCGAGCAGCCGGCTGGAGGGTTCACCCGAGTTGACCGCCTATGTCCTCGCGATCACCGCGGCGAACGGCTTCGCGATCCCCGAGGCATCGAAGACGAAGATGGTCAAGGCGTTGCAGGCGGTCGTCGAGGGACGGTTGGCCCGCAAGGGATACGGCCCCTACGATATCCGGCCGGTGCGCGTTGCCGCGCTGGCGGCGCTCGCGCGCAATAATGCGGCCAGCCCCGCGCTGGTGGCCGCGATCGACATGGCGCCCGCCGACATGGCGACTGGTACGCTCGCCGACTGGCTCGTCGCGATCGAGCGGACGCCGGGCGTCCGGGGCGCGGCCGCGCTGCGCACCGCCGCCGAGGCCGAACTGCGCAAGCGGCTCGTCTACGAAGGCACGCGTCTCGACCTCGTCGACGACGCGAAGGCGCCGTGGTGGATGATGACGAGCGGCGACGAGATGGCGATCAAGACGCTCGAAGCCGTACTCGGCCGCAAAGGCTGGGAAGACGATGCGGGCCGGCTGATGGTCGGCGTCGCGCAGCGCCAGCGCAAGGGCCATTGGGACACCACCCCCGCCAACGCCTGGGGCGCGGTGACGGTGCGCCGCTTCGCCGATCTCTATCCGGCGAGCGCGATCACCGGCACCACCACCGTCGGCCTCGCGGGCGCCGGCGCGTCGCAAGGCTGGCCGCTGCCCGCCGAGGCCGCGCCGCTGCGCCTTCCGCTCGCCGCCGCGCCGATGACGCTCGCCCACCAGGGCAGCGGGGCGCCATGGGCGACCGTCCGCGTCCGGGCGGCGGTGCCGCTCAAGGAACCGCTCAACGCCGGCTATCGCATCAAGCGGTCGGTGCACATCGTCAAGGCGGCGAACAAGGACCGGCTGACGCGCGGCGACGTCGTCAAGGTGCGGATCGAGATCACCGCGGCCGCGGGCCGGACATGGGTGATCGTCAACGATCCAATCCCGCCCGGCGCGACGATCGTCGGCAATCTCGGCGGCCAGTCCGAAATGCTTGCCGATCAGGCCAGCGGGTCGGGCTGGCAGCCAAGCTATGTCGAGCGCGGGCGCGACAGCTGGCGCGGCTATTTCGGCTGGATGCCGGCGGGCACGCACGCTGTCGAATATGTCGTGCGCCTCAACGGATCGGGCCGCTTCACCCTGCCCGCGACGCGGGTCGAGGCGATGTATTCGCCCGCGATCCGCGGCCAGTGGCCGAACGCACCGCTGACGGTGGCGGCGGAGTGATGGAGCGGGAACGCATCTTTCGATCGCCGTGACGATGGCGCGCGTCGCAAGCTCGCAGTCCGACGATGGCTGAACACATCCCCCGCAAACGCCGCTGGCGCAACGCCCTGCTGTGGACCGCGCTCGCCGCGCTCGTCCTCGTCACGATCGCGCGCCTTCTCACCCGCCCGCCCGCGATGCCCGATTACGAAACGGTGCGCGCCGGCTGGAAGCCCAGCGAGGCGTGGCTCTACGACCGCGACGGCCGCCTCCTCGACAGCGAGCGCGTCGATTTCGAGCGGCGGCGGACGGCTTGGGTGCCGCTGGCGGCGATCAATCCCGCGCTGCGCGACACGGTGGTCGCGGCAGAGGACAAACGCTTCTGGTCGCACGGCGGCGTCGACTGGCTCGCGATGGCGAGCGCGGCCCGCGCGCGCTGGAGCGGCGGACGGTCGCGCGGTGCCTCGACGCTGCCGATGCAGCTCGCCGCCTTCCTCGCGCCCGAGCTCGCACAGCCGGGGCAGCGCGGCTGGCGCGCGAAGCTTCGCCAGATGCGCGCCGGGCAGGCGCTCGCATCGCATTGGACCCGCGAACAGATACTCGAGGCCTATTTCAACCTCGTGCCGCTGCGCGGCGAGGTACAGGGCGTCGGCGCCGGGGCACGCAGCCTGTTCGGCAAGCCGCCGGCGCAGATGACGCGCACCGACGCCGTGCTGTTTGCGGCGCTGCTGCCCAATCCGGCGGCCGATGCCAAGGCGCTCGGGCGGCGCGCCTGCCGCCTCGCGCGCGTCGCCGACTGCGCCCCGCTACGCGCCGCCGCCGCGACTTTGGTGTCGGGCGAGCGCGCCGCGCGCTTCGACCCCGCCCTCGCGCCGCACCTCGCCGTGCGCCTGCTCGACGCGCCCGGCAAGCGCGTGACGACGACGATCGACCGCCGCATCCAGGGCGCGGCGATCGTCGCGATGCGCCGCCAGCTCGCCGGGCTCGGTGCCGATCGGGTGCGCGACGGCGCGGTGGTCGTCCTGGACAACGCCACCGGCGACGTGCTCGCCTATGTCGGCGGGGTCGGGCTGAAATCGACCGCCGCCGCGGTCGACGGCGCCAACGCCCGGCGGCAGGCGGGTTCGACGCTCAAGCCGCACCTCTATGCGCAGATGATCGAAAAGGGCTGGCTCACCGCCGCCTCGATCCTCGACGACAGCCCGGTGCAGCTCGACACCGCCTCGGGCCTCTATGTCCCCAAGAATTACGACCACAGCTTCAAGGGGCCGGTCAGCGTGCGTCACGCGCTCGCCGCGTCGCTCAACGTCCCCGCGGTGCGCGCGCTTGTGATCGACGACGTTCAGCAGTTCCGCGACCGGCTGTGGGCGCTCGGCTATCGCGGGCTGGTCGAGGATGGCGATTATTACGGCTTCAGCCTCGCGCTCGGGTCGGCCGAGGTCAGCCTCGTCGAGCAGGCGAACGCCTTCCGCACCCTCGCCAACCAGGGCCGCTGGTCGCCGGTCCGTTTCGTGAAGGGCGCGGCAGGGGAGGAAGAGCGCCGGATCGTCGATCCAGGCGCCGCCTTCATCGTCGCCGATATCATGGCCGACGCCTCGGCGCGCGCCGACGCCTTCGGCGCTGACAGCGCGCTGCGCCTGCCCTTCTGGGCTGCGGCGAAGACGGGGACGTCGAAGGGGATGCGCGACAATTGGTGCGTCGGCTTTTCGGACCGCTACACGGTCGCGGTCTGGGTCGGCAACCTGGAGGGGGATTCGATGCGCGCGGTGTCGGGCACGTCGGGCGCGGCGCCGGTGTGGCGCGACGTGATGCTCACGCTCCACGCCGGCCGCCCCGGCAAGCCGCCCGCTCCGCCCGCCGATGTCGAGGCGCGCCAGGTCAGCCTGCCCGGCACGCGCGAGCCGCCGCGCCGCGAATATTTCCTGCGCGGCACCGCGCAGACCGAGATGGCGGCCGCCCCCGCCGCCGCGCGCCGCCCGCGCATCACCAGCCCGGTCAGCGGCAGCGTCTATGCGCTCGACCCCGACATCCCGGCGGGCCGTCAGCAGCTCGCGGTCGTGGTCAGCGGCGAGGTCACCGGTTTCCGCCTGATCCTCGACAAGCAGGTGCTCGGCGACGCCGACGCGGGACAGCAGATCGTGCCGCGCCCCGGCAGTCATATATTGACCCTCACCGATCCCGGCGGGCGGACGATCGACCGCGTACGCTTCACGGTTCGATAGGAGAGGTCGGTCACGAACCGCATCCGGAACCGTCGAATTCACGACGAAGCGCTGGAAGCGAAGTTAAGCCATTCCCCATGAAATTATGTTGCGCTGACCGGCGGAGCGGTTAGTCTGCGCCGCCAGGAGACGGGCGGCAGCCCTTGCCGCCCGACAAGGGGACACTCGCATGATATTTGGTCGTGTCAAACCGCTGGACGCCATATTGGCGACGGCGGAAAAGAAATCGTTGCACCGTTCGCTAGGCGCCTTCCAGCTCACCATGCTGGGGATCGGCGCGGTGATCGGCACCGGCATTTTCGTGCTGACCGCCGAGGCGGCGCAAAAGGCCGGGCCCGGCATGATGATCAGCTTCGTCATCGCCGGCTTCGTCTGCGCCTTCGCCGCGCTCTGCTATGCCGAAATGGCGGCGATGGTGCCGGTTTCGGGATCGGCCTATACCTATAGCTACGCGGTGATGGGCGAGCTGATCGCCTGGATGGTCGGCTGGGCGCTGATCCTCGAATATGCGGTGGCCGCGGGCGCGGTCTCTGTCGGCTGGTCGGGCTATGTTGTCGGGCTGGCGGAGAATGCGCTGGGGATCGACATACCCTCCACATGGGTGCTCGGGCCGTTCGACGGCGGGATGATCAACCTGCCGGCGATGGCCATCGCGGGGCTGGTCACCTGGCTGCTGGTGATCGGCACGCGCGAATCCGCGACCGTCAACGCGATCCTCGTCGTCATCAAGGTGGCGGCGCTGACGCTGTTCATCGCGCTCGCGGTGCCGGTAATGAACATGGAGAATTTCGAACCCTTCGCGCCGCTCGGCATCGGGGGAATCGGTGCCGCCGCGGCCTCCATCTTCTTCGCCTATGTCGGGTTCGACGCCGTGTCGACCGCGGCGGAAGAGACGAAGAACCCGCAACGCAACATGCCGATCGGCCTGATCGGCAGCCTCGCCATCTGCACCATCTTCTACCTGCTCGTCGCCGCGGGCGTCATAGGCACCGTCGGCGCACAGCCGGTCGGCATCGACGCCGCCACCGGTCAAGCGCTCGAACCCGGAAGCCGCGCGCTGGCGTCGGCATGCGGCGCGATCGGCGACCAGGCGGTCGTCTGTTCGAAGGAGGCGCTGGCCTGGACGATGCGTGAAATCGGCTGGCCGCAGATCGGCAACCTGATCGGCCTCGCCGCCGGGCTCGCCCTGCCGTCGGTCATCCTGATGATGATGTTCGGCCAGACGCGCATCTTCTTCGTGATGAGCCGCGACGGGCTGCTGCCGCAGGCCTTCTCGCGGATTCACCCGAAGTTCCACACCCCGCATGTCATCACGATCATCACGGGCATTGCCGTGGCGCTGTTCGCGGCCTTCTTCCCGGTCGGGCAGCTCGCCAACATCTCCAACTCGGGTACGCTGTTCGCCTTTGCCGCCGTGTCGATCGCGGTGATGACGATCCGCCGCACCGATCCGACCCGGCACCGGCCGTTCAGGACGCCGATGATCTTCGTCACGGCGCCTATCGCGGTCCTCGGCTGCATCTATCTGTTCTTTAACCTCGATCACAAGAGCATCACGCTGTTCCTGATCTGGGCGGCGGTCGGCCTCGTCGTCTATTTCCTGTACAGCCGCTCGCGCAGCTATGTCGGGCGCGGGATCATCGACGTGCACGAGGACGATCCCGACGCGCCGCCGCAGCCGGTGCCCCCGATCCCCTAAGCCGGCGATCGGAACTGGAAAGACGAAAGGGGGCCTCGCGCCCCCTTTCTCTTGCGCGGCCTCTCTGCTGCGCGGGGCGCCCTCCGGCGCGTCAGAAGGGGGTTTTGGCCGCCGTCCCCGGGCGGGTGAACAGCTTGCCGTGCTCGGCCCACAGGACCAGCGCTAGGCCGATGATGGCGCAGGCGCAGAAGGCATAGGCGAGCGGCAGCGTCGTCCCGTCGTACAACTGCCCGATCAGCGCCCCCGCCCCCGCAGCGAGCAGCGTCTTCGCAAAGCTCTGATAGGAGGAGGCGACGCCCGCCATATGGCCGAAATCCTCCATCGCGATCGAACCGAAGTTGCTGCCGATGAACCCGATCAGGCCGACGTTGATCATCATCAGAACCGTGAACATCCACAGCGTCTCGGCGCCGCTCAGCGCGACGAGGATCTGCGCGATCGACGTCGCCATGAAGGCGAAGACGGCGCTTTGCGACACGCGCCGTGCACCGAAGCGCTCGACGATCGCCGCGTTCGAGAAATTCGCCGCCGCGATGCCGATGGCGACGCAAGCGAAGACCAGCGGGAACAGGCTTCGCGCGTCGAAGACGTCGGCGATGATCTGCTCGCTGCTGTTCAGATAGCCATAGAGCGCCGCCTGCATCATGCCCGAGGCGATCATGTAGCCTGCGGCGCGGCGGTGCCGCGTCACCGTCGCCCAGCCCGCGACCATCGTGCGCCAGTCGAGCGGACGCACGTCGGCGGGAGCGAGCGTTTCGGGCAGCCGGCGCAGCCAGAGGATCATCACCACCCCCATCACCGCGAGGACGATGAAGATAGCGCGCCACCCGGCGACCGCCTCGACCCCCGCGCCCATCGTCGGGGCGATGATCGGCACAACCATGAAGACGAGGAAGATCAGCGACAGGCGCTTCGCCATCGCATCGCCCGAAAAGAGATCGCGGATCACCGCGACGACGATCACGCCCAGCGCGGCGCTGACCAGCCCATGCCCGAAACGCAGCGCGAGCAGCATCGGAAAGCTCATCGCGAGCCCGCAGCCGATCGACAGGATCACATAGCCGACCAGCGCCGGCACCAGCACCCCCTTGCGCCCGAAGCGGTCGGCGAGCGGGCCATAGACGAGCGAACCGATCCCGATGCCGAGCAGATAGACCGAGATCACATATTGGCGGTGGTTCGCCACCGCGACCTCCAGCCCGCGGCCGATCGCGGGCAGCGCGGGCAGCATCGAATCGATGGCGAGCGCGTTCAGCGCCATCACCATCGCCATCATGATCACCATTTCACGATCGCCGGGGAGGCTCAACCGCGGCGAAGGCTCGGTCATTTTGTGCATTGCAACAATGTATGCACATGACGCCGCTTTGGATAGCCCCTATCCGCGTGCGGCCGGCGAAAGCCCGAACGGCAACCCACAAGCAAAAGGCCGCCCCGGTCGACCGGGACGGCCCTCTACCGGAAATATGATCCGGATCGGACGGTCAGGCTTGGCGGGTGCCGGTCATCGCCATCGAACCGAAGGGACCGGCCTTGATCGTGCCGGTCAGCGTGTCGCCGTCGATGGTCGCTTCGCATTCGAGCGTCATCGGCATCGGCACCTTCATGTTCATTGTCCAGTTCAGCTTGTTGCCGTCGACCTTGCCGTTCTCGACGTCGAGCGATCCCATCGTGCCGGCGTTCTGGCCGGTGAAGCTATCGCCCTCGCTCTTCACGGTGAAGACCGACTTCTGGTCGCCCATCGGCGACTTGGTCACGCAATCATAGCTGCCGTCGACTTGAGACATCGAAACCCTCCTACTGAAACTAATGTCAATTAGCTGGAGCCACTGTTTCGACGTTCAAACCCAGTCCGTCAAGCTGTGGTTTCACGATCGAGGCATCGCCGACGACGACATAGACGAGATCGTCGACGCTCAGCGCCTCGCGCGCCGCGGCGTCGACTGCGGGGGTGGTCATCGCCTCGTATTTCGCGGCGATCGTCTCGTAATAATCGTCGGGGCGATCGAACTTGACGATCGAGCGCAGCCCGCCGAGCACATCGCCCGACGTCTCGAAGCTGCCGGGCAATTCGCGGACGCTGCCGTTGACCGTCCGCTCCAGCTCAGCCGCCGTCACCCCCTTGTCGCCGAGGAAGGTCTGGAGGTCGCTGCGGAACTCGCGGATCGAATCGCCGGTGCGGTCGGCCTGCACCGGCGCGACCACGACCCAGGTCAGCCGGTCCTTGTCGGCCGAGACCGCCGAACGCACGCCATAGGACCAGCCCTTGGTCTCGCGCAGGTTCATGTTGAAGCGCGACAGGAAGTCGCCGCCGAAGATGTCGTTCGCGGCGCGCAGCACCTCTAGGCTGTCGGAGCCCTTCGCGGCGAGCACCTTGCCCGCCATGATGACCGATTGCGGCGATTTGGGCCGGTCGACCAGCAGGATGCGCGGCTGCGGCGCGGGGATGGCGATGTCGAAATGCTTCTCGCCCTTCGGCGCCGCGGGCGGCTTCCACTGGCCGAGCGTCGCGTCGAGCTGCCGCCGCACTTCGGCGAGCGTGGTATCGCCGACGACGAAGATGCGGGCGTTGTCAGGGCGGATCCACGCCGAATGGAAGGCGACGAGCTGGTCGCGCGTCGCCGCCGCGACCGCCTTGGCGTTCCCGAGGCCCGAGGGCGGGATACCATAGGGATGGTCGGCGCCATAAAGCGCCGGCCGCAGCACGCGCGAGGCGATCGCGTTCGGGTTGTTGAATTCGGCCTTCAGGCGGTTGAGCTGCTGCGCGCGCACCCGCTCCAGTTCCTGCGCGTCGAAGGCCGGGTGGCGGATATAGTCGGCGAGCAGGCCGAGCGAGGCGCTGAGGTTGGGCTTGAGCGCGAACAGGCTGAAAATCGTCTCGTCGGCGTTGGCGGTCCCGTCGATCTGCGCGCCGAGCCGCTCCTTCGCCTCGGCGAAGGCGATCGAATCGAGGCTGGTCGTCCCCTCGTCCATCAGGCTGAGCATCAGCGACTGGGTGCCCAGCGCATCGTGCGGGTCGGCGGCATAGCCGGCGTCGAAGCTGACCGCGACCTGCACCGTCGGCACCGCGGTCCGCCGCGCGAAGACGACCTCGATCCCGTTGCGCAGCGTCGTGCGCTCGATTGCCGGGAAGTCGAGCGCGGTGAGCCCGCTCACCGCCGGCAGCTGCGACCGGTCGGCGATCGCCGTCGCGCCCATCGCGCCCGTGTCGGGTCCGACGTCGCCGAGCGCCGCGTTCCAGTAGCGGTCGGGCGCGACAGCCGCCGCGGCCTTGCCCGCCGTCACCGCGCCGCCGCGGTTCTCGCCGCCCTCGGTCCGCTCGCCGGGCGTGTAGGTGAGCGAGAAGGCCGGTCGCGCCATCCATTTGCGCGCCACCGCCGCCGCCTGCTCGGGGGTCGTCTTCGCAAGCCGGTCGAGCTCGGTCCGGTAATGATCCGGATCGTTCGAATAGAGCGCGCCCTCGGCCAGCGTCACCGCCTTGCCGCCGAAGCCACCGACCGATTCGAGCCCGGCGATCGTGCCGCCCAGATAGCTCGCCGCCGCGCGTTGCAGTTCGTCGGCGGTCGGCCCGGTTTCGAGGAATCTGGCGATCTCGGCGTCGAGCCGCTGGCCGACCAGCGCCGGATCGACGCCTTCCTTCACATCGGCCTGGACGATCAATATGCCGGCATCCTCGAAGGTCTGGGCAAAGGCGGCGACCGCGACCGCGACCGGGTCCTTGCGGACCATCGCATTGTCGAGCCGCGAAGAGGACAGCCCGCCGAGCACGGTCGCCGCCATCTGCAGCGGCACCGCCTCGGGATCGTTGAGGCCGGGGATCGCCCACATGCGATAGAGGCGCGTCGTCGGGATCAGGTCACGGACCTCCCTGGCGAGCGGCGCGGGCAGCGTCGGCACCGACACCGGCGGCGCGGTCACCGCGGGGCCCTGCGCAATGTCGCCGAACCATTCGGTCACCTTCGCCTTTGCGGTCGCGACATCGATGTCGCCCGCGAGCACGAGCACCGCGTTGTTCGGTCCGTAATGGTCGGTGAACCAGCGCTTCACATCGTCGAGCGACGCCGAATCGAGGTCGGCCATCGAACCGATGGTGCTGTGATGATAGGGATGGCCGGTGGGAAAGAGATTCTCGAAAATCTCGTAGCGCAGCAGGCCGAAGGGATTGTTGTCGCCCTGCCGCTTCTCGTTCTGGACGACGCCGCGCTGGTTGTCGAGCTTGTCCTGCGTCACCGCGCCGAGCAGATGCCCCATGCGGTCGCTTTCGAGGAACAGCGCGCGGTCGAGCGCGCCGGTCGGCACCGTCTCGAAATAATTGGTGCGGTCCATGCTGGTGGTGCCGTTGAAATCGGTCGCGCCGACCTGTTGCAGCGGCTCGAAGAAATCGCCGGGCGCATTCTCCGACCCGTTGAACATCAGATGCTCGAACAGGTGCGCGAAGCCCGTCTTGCCCTTCGGCTCGTGCTTCGAGCCGACGCGATACCACACCGACACCGCGACCACCGGCGCCTTGCGATCCTCGTGCACGATCACGCGCAGGCCGTTGTCGAGCGTGAAAGCCTGCCACGGAATGTCGACCGCCTTCACCAGTTCGGCGACCGGCGCGGGCTGCGCCGCCTTGCTTCTGGCGAGCGCGGGACCGGTGGCGACCAGCGCGGTCGACAGGGCAAGGGCGGCGGCGAGACGGGAAAGACGCGGCATGGACATCCTCTCGAACGGGGAGAAACCGGCCGGCCTGCGGACCGGCCGTGCCGAACGGCAGTGTATCAATGGTGTAGGACGGCCGTGCGGGGCTTTCAAGGCCGATAGAAACGCGCCCCGCTGGCGCGCAGCGCCGCCGGGTCGAACAGCACCGGCTTCAACCTGTGCGCCACGAACAGCGGCGCCTGGTCGTTATAGTGCGGACTGTCCGGCCGCGTCGTCGCGGCCCCGAAGGGCTGGATCGATTCCGAATGCACCCGCCCGTCGCGGTCCCACGTCACGAACAGGATGAAGCTGTCGCCGTGGCGCACTTTCAGCCGCCCGTCGGGCTCCACGTCCCACAGCGTCGAGGCGCGGATCGTGTCGTTGCCGCCGTCGAGCGGCAGGTCGACACGGTGCGGTCCCTCGCCGTGCCGCAGCCGCAGCACCGTGCCCAGCTTCGGATCGAGCGTCGCGAAATGGTCCTGCAGATGCACGACCGTCTGCTTGAGCACGGTCAGCGGGTCGGGCGCCGCGCGTCGCTGGTAATGGCGTCCGCCCGCTGGGCGCAGCAGCATCAGCGCCAGCGCATCGCCATGCCCCTTGCCGTCGAGGTTCCAGTCCCACTTGCGCAGCAGCCGCTGCGCCTCGGCCAGCGCCGGGTCGCCGCCGACGTCGAGCGCGAGCAGCCGGTCGATCCACGCCTTGGCATAGCCGGTCTTCGCATAGCTGGTGTCGTATTTGATCGCCTTCAGCCGCGCCTCGTCGATCGGCCCCGACGCCTCGAACAGCTCGATCAGCCGCGCCGCGCGGTTGGTCATGTCGTCCTCGATCCCCAGCAAGGGCGAAAAGGCCGCAGGGTCGAGCTCGTCGCCCGGCCCCGCCGCGACCCACGGCGTGTTGTTCGCGTTCATCACATAGCCCGAGCGCGGATTGACCAGCGCCGGCACCCGGTCGAAGGGCAGCGCCTTCGTCCACAAATTCGCCGATGTGTCGCCCGGCAGGACGCCGCGCCAATTATAGCCGGCGGGCCGATCGGGGAACATCGCATTATAGAAGAAGCCGATATTGCCCCTGGCATCGGCATAGACGAAATTGGTCGCCGGCACGCCCTGCCCTGCCATTGCCGCGCGCCACTCGGCGAAATCGCGCGCCTTGTTCAGTCGGTAATATTGCGTGACCATGTTCGCCTGGTCGATCCCGGCATAGCGGATGGCGAAGGCGCCCTTGGTGCCGACGATCACCGGCCCGTGCACCGAGCGATGGACGGTGCGCGGAACCGGCAGCACGAAAGGGCCATATTTGACGCGTAGCCAGACCCGCTTCGTTTCCAGCGGCACCCACTTCCCGTCGAAGCGATAATTCTCGCCGCTGTCGTCGAGCACCAGCCGGTAGACGTCGATCAGGTCGGGCCGGTTCACCGTGTTGGTCCAGCCGAGATATTTGTTGTGGCCGAGGAAGGGATAGGGCGAACCGGGGAAATTCGCTCCGGCGAAATCCCAGCCCTCGCCCGAATGGACGACCAGTTCGTACCAGGCGACGCCGCCGGTCCACGGCTGGTGCGAGTTGGAGACGAGCCGCGTCGCGCCATCGGTCGAGCGCGACGGTGCGACCGCCATCGCGTTCGAGCCATTGTCGTCGGGATCGCGCCCGACCGGGGTCAGGTCGCGCGCGACCGGCTGCCCCTTGGGGTCGAGCGCCGGCCCGCCCTCGCGCGCCAGCGGCGTGCCCTCGGCGAGCGAGCCGATCGTCGAATCGAGCCCGAAGAAGAAGGGCGACCGCAGCACGAAGCCTGCGACGACATCTTCGCCGGTGACGGGGAACAGCCCCGACAGGCGGACCTCGTCCGGATGCTTGTCGGCATAATGATTGAGCCCGGCGGCATAGGCGGTGAACAGCGCCCGCACGTCCGCAGGCAGGCGCGGCCAGTCGCGCGCGGTGGTCGCGCGAACGCCGAGCAGTTCGGCGACATAGTCGATCTTCGCCCCGTCCTCGCCCAGCATCGCCCCGGCGCGCCCGCGGGTCATCGCAAGCACCTCTTGCAGGGTCGAGAAATCATCCTCGGCATGGGCATAGGCGACGCCATAGGCGACGTCGGCATCGGTCTTGCCGAAGATGTGCGGCACCCCGAATTTGTCGCGCGCGATCTGGACGTCGGTCGGCCGGAAGGCAGGCGCGGCGGGCGCCTGCGCCGTCAGCGGCTCCCACAAGACCAGCCCCAGCGCGGCGGCTGCCAGCAGCAGGAGCAATCCCAGCAAAGCCCGTCGCAGCATGTCCGCCATCCTTCCTGTCTCCGGCCGCGATGGTGTGGCGGGCGAACGGTGCGAAGGCAAGCGGCTGTGTCGCCTGGGGGCTTCGGAAACGATTCGCGCAGAGGCGCAGAGATCGCAGAGAGTTTGAATCGGGTTCACGCGGAGACGCGGAGACGCGGAGAAATCGCGCTTGCCGCGAAGCGGCTTCTTCTCGCCCACCTTGTCGTCAGGCGCCGAGATCGGGAAAATATGGGGCCTGTCGGCCCTAACCATATCTCCGCGCCTCCGCGTGAACATAATCTCTGCGATCTCTGCGCCTCTGCGCGAATCTTTCCCAAACCCTCCGCTCTCCCGGCCGATTTTCGCCGCACCTCCCCCTCTCCACGCGAATCTCGAAACGCGCTCTTGTGTTGCATAACGGCAACACTATCTCTGTCGGCAAGAAAGGGGATCCTTTACATGAACCTCGAAAAATTCACCGACCGCGCCAAGGGTTTCCTCCAGTCGGCGCAGACGATCGCGATCCGCATGAACCACCAGCGGATCGGCCCCGAGCACATCGCCAAGGCGCTGCTCGAGGACAAGGACGGCATGGCCGCCGGCCTGATCCAGCGCGCCGGCGGCGACGCCGCGCGCGCCGTGCAGGGCATCGACGCCCTGCTCGCCAAGGTGCCCGCCGTGTCGGGATCGGGCGCGCAGGCCACGCCGGGGCTCGACAATGACGCGGTGCGCCTGCTCGATCAGGCCGAACAGGTCGCCACCAAGGCCGGCGATGGCTTCGTCACCGTCGAGCGGCTGCTGCTCGCCATGGTGCTCGCCGCGACGACCCCGGTCGGCAAGGCCTTCGCCGACGCCGGCGTGAAGGCCGACGCGCTGAACGCCGTCATCAACGAGCTGCGCCGCGGCCGCACCGCCGACACCGCGGGCGCCGAGGACAGCTTCGAAGCGCTCAAGAAATATGCCCGCGACCTCACCGAAGTCGCGCGCGAGGGCAAGCTCGACCCGGTCATCGGCCGCGACGAGGAAATCCGCCGCACCGTGCAGATTCTCGCGCGCCGCACCAAGAACAACCCCGTCCTCATCGGCGAACCCGGCGTCGGCAAGACCGCGATCGCCGAAGGGCTCGCGCTGCGCATCGCCAACGGCGACGTCCCCGACAGCCTCAAGGACCGCCGCCTGCTCGCGCTCGACATGGGCGCGCTGATCGCGGGCGCCAAATATCGCGGCGAGTTCGAGGAGCGGCTGAAGGGCGTGCTCGACGAGGTCAAGTCGGCCGAGGGCGAGATCATCCTGTTCATCGACGAGATGCACACGCTGGTCGGCGCCGGCAAGGGCGAGGGCGCGATGGACGCCTCGAACCTGCTCAAGCCGGCGCTCGCGCGCGGCGAACTCCACTGCATCGGCGCGACGACGCTCGACGAATATCGCAAATATGTCGAGAAGGACCCCGCGCTCCAGCGGCGGTTCCAGCCGGTGTTCGTCGGCGAGCCGACGGTCGAGGATTCGATCAGCATCCTGCGCGGGCTCAAGGAGAAATACGAGCTGCACCACGGCGTGCGGATCACCGACGGCGCGATCGTCGCCGCGGCGACGCTGTCGAACCGCTATATCACCGACCGCTTCCTGCCCGACAAGGCGATCGACCTGATGGACGAGGCCGCGAGTCGCATCCGCATGGAGGTCGAATCGAAGCCCGAGGAGATCGAGACGCTCGACCGCCGCATCATCCAGATGAAGATCGAGGAAGCCGCGCTCGGCAAGGAAAGCGACGACGCGTCGCGCGACCGGCTTGCGAATCTGCAGGCCGAACTCGCCAACCTCGAACAGCAGTCGGCCGAACTCACCCAGAAGTGGCAGGCCGAAAAGGAGAAGATCCACGCCGAGGCGAAGATCAAGGAACAGCTCGACGCCGCGCGCGTCGCGCTCGACCAGGCGCAGCGTGCGGGCGACCTCGGCAAGGCGGGCGAGCTCAGCTACGGCACCATCCCCGCGCTCGAAAAGCAGCTCGAGGAGGCGCAGGCCGTCGCGGACAATGCGATGCTGCGCGAGGAGGTCACCGCCGACGACATCGCCGCGGTGGTCAGCCGCTGGACCGGCATTCCGGTCGACCGGATGCTGGAAGGCGAGCGCGAGAAGCTGCTCGGCATGGAGGCGCATCTCGGCCAGCGCGTGATCGGGCAGGACGAGGCGGTGCGCGCGGTCTCGACCGCGGTTCGCCGCGCGCGCGCCGGGCTGCAGGACCCGAACCGCCCGCTCGGCAGCTTCCTCTTCCTCGGCCCGACCGGCGTCGGCAAGACCGAACTGACCAAGGCGCTGGCGCGCTTCCTGTTCGACGACGACAATGCGATGGTCCGCATCGACATGTCCGAATTCATGGAAAAGCACAGCGTCGCGCGGCTGATCGGCGCGCCCCCCGGCTATGTCGGTTACGAGGAAGGCGGGGTGCTCACCGAAGCGGTGCGCCGCCGCCCCTATCAAGTCGTGCTGTTCGACGAGGTCGAGAAGGCGCACGGCGACGTGTTCAACATCCTGCTCCAGGTGCTCGACGACGGGCGGCTGACCGATGGGCAGGGCCGCACGGTCGACTTCACCAACACGCTGATCATCCTGACCTCGAACCTCGGCAGCCAGGCGATCGCCGCGCTCCCCGACGACGCGCCGGTCGAACAGGCCGAACCCGCGGTGATGGAGGTCGTCCGCGCCCATTTCCGGCCCGAGTTCCTGAACCGGCTCGACGAGATCGTGCTGTTCCACCGCCTGGGTCAGCAGCATATGGGCGGCATCGTCGACATCCAGGTCGCGCGCGTGCAGAAACTGCTCGCCGACCGCAAGGTGACGCTCGACCTCACCGACGCGGCGCGCAGCTGGCTCGGCCGGGTCGGCTACGATCCCGTCTACGGCGCCCGCCCGCTCAAGCGCGCGGTGCAGAAATATCTGCAGGACCCGCTCGCCGACCTCATCCTCAAGGGCGAGGTCAGGGACGGTCAGACGGTCAAGGTCGACGAGGGCGACGGGGCGTTGGTGCTGACGCCGGCATAGGGAAGCCAAAGACAAGACCACCGGTCTGGATTCGATCCAGACCGGTGGTTCTGAAATCCGCTTCTACCGTATGTTTCGCCGTGTCGTCAGACTAGGCTGTTCGGCACCGACAATTATTGCCCACTTGGGCGACCGCGGCTGTAATCGATGATGTCGCGGGCGGTCGCATTGCCGGAATCCGCCAGACGGCGCCACTCACCGCGCGTCTTGCACACCCGTTCCTTGCGGGCGAGCGAACCGGTCACGTCGACCCGGCGGCAAACCATTTCCGCATCGGGGTCCTCTTTCTTGTCCGCCACGGGCTGCGGGTTGGACGCCTGCAAGAGGGCGCTCAGGATAATGGATGCCACGTACATGTCTGCCCCTTCCGGCCAATCAGCCCGAATTACCAACGGATCGCGCTACTCGCAAGAGGCTCATCGCGCCGCCGGCTCGGTCAGCGCGTCGGCCGTCCGGCAGTAATCGGCGATGACGGCCTGCTCTTCGGGGCTCAAATGCGGGTTCCACACGTCGAAAATGAGGATGGCGCGCAGCGAGTCGCTTTCGTTCCAGGCTTCATGTTCGATGGTGTCGTCGAAAGCGAAGGGCCGGCCTTCGACCCATTCGCGCGTTTCCCCGCCGACGCGGAAGCCGCAATGCGGCGGCACGATCAGCGGCAGATGGATGATCGCCCGGGTATTGGTGACGCCGGTGTGCGGCGGTATGCGCGTATGCGGGCGCAACATCGAGAAAAAAGCGCTGGGCGCCCGGCCCGGAATATGCGCGCTGGGCGTCGCGGCGAGCGCGGCAGCGGTTTCCGGACAGCGGTCGAGGACAGGCTGGTTGGGCTGGCCATATTCCCACAGGAAACAGGCGCTCCAGTCGGCATTGTGATCCAGCTGGTCCCACTGGCTGCCCGATGCGCCCTTGTCCATGCGGACATAGGGCCGCAGCGCGTCGCCGGGATCGGCGAGCAACGCCTCGAGTTCGGCGCGGATCGCCGGAGCGCGCGCGGCCAGATCGTCGAACCACGGAAAATGGCGGTCGTCGAAATATTCGTCGGCCGGCAGGAACGGATAATGGAGGCCCGCGCACTGGTTCTGATAGACGCGGCGACGCCCGAGGGCATGGTCGAGGAAAGCGGTGGAACGCCGGCGCGCCGTTTCATCGAGCGCCGAAATGCGCGAACCGAATTCGCGCTCGACGAAGCCCGCGAGCGCGGCCTGCTGCGCCTGGCAATAGGCGCGCGCATGATCGAGAATCTGCACAAAGGCCGGCGCCGGATCGGCGATCTGCTCGCCGAGTTGGAGCACCGCCGACCAGCGCAGAAGCGCGTCGCGCGTTTCGCTGCGCCGTTCGTGCAGTTCGGCCAGCCGGACGAGCGCGGCAACGTCGCGCTGATCGGTCTCGAGCGCGCCTTGCAGGGCCTGCCGCTCGCCGTCGTCGTCACCGAGCAGGCGGTGCGCATGCGCGAGGTTGCGCCACAGGCTTCCGGCTTGCGGATCGACCGAGACGGCGTGCGTGAACAGCTGAACCGCGGTCGCGGAATCGCCGGCGTTCAGCGCTGCGAGCCCCTGGGCATTGGCTTCGTGGGACGAAAGAGTCGACTTGGACATGACTTTCCCTACGCTGGGAACGGCGCATTGGAAAGACGGCGCTTGTCGCCCGGCCGGTCCCGATTATGGTGCGACCATGGTTTCCACACCCGCTTTCGATCCCGCCGATCCGACATGGCTTGCCCACCGCTACGACATGGCGGCGGACAGCCTGCTGTTCCGTCACGTGCCCCACGCAATGCACGCCGCGGGACCATTTCTGACCGACGAGCTCGTCGGCGGGCAGCCCGAGATCATCGCGCCGCGCGCCGCGAGCGTCGAGGCCGCGCGCGGTAACGCCGGCGCGATCCATTTCCTGTTTCATTCCGCCTTCTGCGCCTCGACGCTGCTCGTGCGGGCGCTGGACATTCCGGGTCATTCGATGGGTCTTTCCGAACCCGTCCTGCTCAACGACATCACCGGCATCCATCGCCGTGGCGAGCGCCGGGGGACGGAGCTTGCACATCTGCTCGACGATGCGCTCCTGCTGCTCGCGCGGCGCTGGACACCGGCGGAGGCGGTCGTGGTCAAGCCTTCCAACATCCTTGCGGGGTTGATGACGCCGATGATGGCACTGCGCCCCGACGCCCATGCGCTGCTCCTGCATGCGCCACTGCGCGAGTTCCTGCTGTCGGTCGCGCGCAAGGGTTTGTGGTGCCGTCTGTGGGCGCGCGAGCTTCTCGAAGGATTGCTGCGCGAAAATCTCGTCGATCTGGGGTTCGAGGCCCGCGATTATTTCCGGCTCAGCGACCTTCAGGTGGCGGCGGTCGGATGGCTGGCCCAGCAACGCCTGTTCATCGCACTGGCCGAACGCTTTCCCGATCGCGTCCGCACCCTCGATTCGGAGAGCCTGCTGGCCGACCCCGCCGCCACACTCAAGGCGCTCGCGGACTTTTCGATGCTTCCGGCTGCAGCGGCGGCAGGCGGCGACCTGGCCGGCCGCGCCGTCTTCTCGCGGCACAGCAAATCGGGCGCCGATTTCTCGGTCGAAGCGCGAAAGCAGGAGCGCGCCGCGGCGACGGCAGCCTATGGCGACGAGATCGACAAGGTGCATGATTGGACGCTGGCAGTTGCTGACACCGCCGCTATCCCGCTGGTTCTGCCGAACGCTCTGTTACCTCCTGCCGGTGCGCGTTAGTCGCGGGACGACTGTCACGAGAATCGCCGGTCAAAGCGGGGTCCGCGCGATGTGCACCATGCTATCTGGAACCTCGCTTTTGCCGGAGCTCCGGAAGGTGAAGCCGGCCAAGGCGATATGGCTTTGGATCGGGAAGATGGATTGGGCCGTCCCGCTGACGTGCGGCGCTTCGAATCGATTTCCCTGACATGGCGAGGGGCGTGAATGGCGTTACCGACCAGAAGAACCGTGCCTCCCTTTCGAGAAAAACCGTTCGAGCCATTCCTTGGCAATCGCCCATAAAAAAGGGAGCGGGCATCGCTGCCCGCTCCCGATTTTTTCGCGTATTCGCTCTTAGAAGCGGACGCGAGCCGCGGCGACGTAACGGCGCCCGATCGAATCGTAGGTCGACGGGAAGGTGTTGCCGCTGTTGTAGGTCGTCGAACCCGCTTCACCACCAACTAGCGGCGGCTTCTTGTCGAACAGGTTCTGCACGCCCACCGTCACGGTCAGATTCTCGAGAACGTTGAACCGTGTCGTCAGGTCGAAATAATCATATGCCTTAATACGATTGAAGTTGACCTGCTTGCCGGCCAAGGTGCCCGTGCCGGCACCCAACGTACCCTCGAAGATCTCGCGCGAGTTGTCGTCGAAGCCGCGATCCGAGTAATCGCTGGCCAAACCTTCATACTTGCTGCCGCCGATGTGGCGCCACAGCAGCGAGACGTCGAAGTCATCGAACGCCAACGAGGTACGAAGCGACCACTGCCACTCGGGGATCGGCTGACCGCAGTTTGCCGAGAAATAGCCGACGCAATCGCGATTATAGCTGCCCGGAGCCGACTGGAACTTCGACTGCTCCGTCCAGTTCAACTGGCCGGCAAAGCTGAGGTTCGCAAACCCCACGTCGCGCGAGTAGTTCAGGTTGACGTCGATGCCGCTGGTTTCCAGCGTGCCGAGGTTCGACGTCGTCAGGAACAGACCCGGCGTCGTGTTCGGATCACCGTTCAGACCACCCGTCAGCGGATCGCGACGGATCGAGGTGCAAGCGGCCGTTGACGATGCGCCTGCCGCCGGCGACGAGGGATCGGCACCGAAACAGGCCGAGATAGCGTCACCAGGAGTCGGCGACGTGATCGCACCCGTGATCTTGATGTGGTAATAGTCGACCGACAGCGACAGCTTCGGAACGAAGCTGGGCTGCAGCACGACACCCACCGTCCAGGTCTTGCCAATTTCCGGCCCGAGGTTCAGGTTGCCGCCGCCCGTGGCGTTGGCCTGACCCGAAATCGGCTGGGCGATGAAATCTACCGTGCTGGCCGGCGTACCCGGCGCGAGCTGCGCAATACAGACAGCGCGCAGTTCGCCGGTCGGGTTGGCACGAATGACGTTGCCGTTATCGTCGCGCGTCGCGCACGGATCGTCCTGCAGGTTGGTCAGTCCCGTATTCACCGGTGAGAACAGTTCGGCGATATTCGGCGCACGAACCGCCCGCGCATAGTTGCCGCGGAACTTGATGTCGCTGATGGGGGTCCAGCTGCCGCCGACCTTCCACGTCGTGGTGTTGTACGACGGGCTGCCGACCGCATCGACCTTGTAGGACGAATAGCGGATGCCGCCTTCGATGGTCAGATCCTCGAAGAAAGGCTTGTCCTGAACGAGCGGAACGATGAGTTCACCGATCGCTTCATAGACGTTGAAGCCACCATCGATGTTCGGCGCGGCGCCACCGGCACCGCCGAGGTCACCGCCAGCTGCGAGTGTATCGGACGCCTGCGACGCCTTATACTCGCGATATTCGCCGCCGACCGCGAAAGAGATCGGGTCTGACGCCATCGGGCTGGCAACGCCGAAGTCACCGCTGAGCATCGCGCGAGCCTGCGCCATCGACGTCTTGGTGCGGACCGTCGACACCTCGTTCAGGAAGCTGATCGCCTCGGGCGTCCAGCTGCTGTTGCCTTCCACGCCGAACCAGTTGATCGGAACGCAGCCTGCGGCCGTGCCGTCAAAACAGCTTGTCGTGTTGTTCGCGAGGAAGCTGTCGCGCACCCGCGAGTTCAGCGTATAGCCGCCGATCTGCTGCAGGTTTTCGGATTCGCCATAGCTGCCGAAGACATCCCAGCTGATCGTATCGGTGACACCACCACGAAAACCCAGCCGATAATCGAAGAAGTTGGTCGTGTATTCGCTGATACGCGGGCCGACTTCGGTCGCACGACGGAACAACGAACTCGTCACCGTCCGATAGGCTGCATCGCCGGGCGTCAGAGACGGATCGGCGGCGGCGGTGCAGGTCGCCGCATCAATGCCGTTCGCATCACAGAAGGTAGTGCGCAAAGCATCGTTGAGGAACGGATTGTTCAGCGGAATATCCACCCCGATGCCGAAAGCGCCGGACGGTGCGATGATCGTGCTGACGGTATTCTTCGAGAAAACGCCGCGCGTATAGACTTCCAGCGCATCGCTGATCTCATAGTTGGCGGCACCGTACATGTTGAACCGCTTGAAGGGCGTCTGGTAGACGTTGTACGGGTTGAAGTTGAACGCCGTAAAGCTGGTGCCCGGATTGAAGTCCGTGCCGGCGGCGTTGATTTGCCGCGTACCCTGCCCAGGAAGCGAAAAACGCGACGGAACCGCGGTGCCCGAACCGCCCGCGCCGCCGGAGCTGGAGCTGAGAGCATAGAGGCCATGCTCACGGCCGCCCTGATAGATGGGGTCCGATTCCTGATAGCCGATGCTGAATACGGCGTTGCCGCGGCCATCGTCGAAGTTCGCACCGATGGTCACGTCGGCGCGCAGCGTGTGGCCGTCGCCGCGTTCGGTGATCTGGTTCGAGACGTTGGCTTCGATGCCCGCGAAGTTGCGCTTCGTGATGAAGTTGACGACGCCCGAGACGGCGTCGGCACCGTAGGTGGTCGAAGCGCCGCCGGTCAGGACGTCGACGCGCTCGATCAGCGCCAGCGGAATGTTGTTGAGGTCGAAGCGGCCGTTCAGTTCGGCCGGCGCCAGACGGACGCCGTCGATCAGGACGACGTTGCGGTTCGAACCGAGGTTGCGCAGGTTGACGAACGACGCACCGCCGTTGCCGTTGTTGACCGCCGAGCCGATCGACGGCGTGACGCCGGGCAGTTCGCGCAGCAGCTCTTCGGCGACGTTCGCCTGCTGCATGTCGATCTCATCCGCACCGATGGCGGTAACGGGCGAGGCCGATTCCAGGTTCGGGTTGCGGATCAGCGTGCCGGTCACGACGATTTCCGAGCTGCTGGTCGCGCCTTCGTCCTGCGCATAGGCAGGAGCCGAAACGAGGGCGACGCCGAGCACCAGCGGCGCAGCGCCCAGCTTCAGCTTCGAATATTGGGTTTTCTTCACAGTGCAGTCCCTTGCTCTGATGGATCGAGATACCCGGGCATACACGGCGTGGACGATACAACGCCCCCGCATAGACACCCCGATAGCGTGCGGGATGGCCGGTCATTCATCTGGAGTAAAGGAAATTCCCGGCGCTTTCTACCGTTTCGCCAGCGATTGTGACGTATTTGCAACAACTCGGAGACACCGCGAAACACTATGCGCCGGGGCGACCGCTTTGCGTTATTTTGTTTCAACGGTTACGATTTCGGCGCGCGGCCTCCGGCGGTCAGCGCGGCATCGGTCCCGCGAGCGTGCCGGGGTCGAGCCGCGCGCCGCGCCACATCAGGCCCCAGTGCAGATGCGGTCCTGTCGCGCGGCCGGTCCGGCCCACCGTTCCCAGCACCTGCCCCTGCGCCACCCGGTCGCCGACCGCCACGTCGAGCCGCTGGCAATGCAGGAAGGCGCTGTTGAGGCCCATGCCGTGGTCGACGATGAGCAGATGCCCTTCGAGCGTGAAGGGAGCCGCCGCCGCCAGCACGACGACGCCGTCGGCGGGGGCGTGGAAGGGGGTGCCGGCGGGCACCGCGACGTCGGTGCCGCTGTGATAGCTCCCCGGCTTGCCCTGATAGACGCGCTGCGACCCGAAGAAGCCCGACAGGCGGCCGGTCACCGGCCAGCGGAACGTCTGGCGCCAGCCGTCCGAATCGGTCTGCACCGCGCGCGCCGCGCGAATCTGCGCCAGCTCGTCAGGGCGCCTACGTTCGAACTCCGCGTCGCTCGCCGCGCTGCCGCGCCAGGGCGCGTTGACATGCTCGATCCGCCACTGCCCTGCCGCGACCGCCAGCGTCCGTTCGACCCGGCGCCCGTCGGACAGCGTCGCGACGAGGCGCTGGGTCGCGGGCGCGTCGCGGTCGAAGGCGACCAGGAACGCCCCGTCGGCGGCGAGCGCCACCGCTTCGCCGTCGAGCGCCAGCGCGCGCGTGCCGCCCGGCGCCTGCCCGATCAGCGCGCCGCCCTGGATGGCGGTACCGCGAAAATGGAAATCGGCGGGCCCGGCGACGGAAGGCGACGGGGCGGGCGGCGGCGGGACGGACGCCTCGGGCGCGGGCGCGGGCGGTGGCGGCGACGGGGCGGGAGGGGCGTCCTCCGCCGCCGGAACGCAGCCGGCGACGACGATCATGCCAAGCAGCAACAGGAAGACCGGACCCCGGGGCCGCGCCCCGCGTGCCGTCATGCGCCGGGCACCGCGTCCAGCATCGCCCGCGTCGCGATTGCGGCGCTCGCATAGGGTTCCTGCCGCGCCACCGACCAGTAGCGCAGTTCGTCGAGCCCGATCGGCGCGCCGCTGACCGCGCACAACACATGGTCGCCGGGCGACAGGGTGCGAAAGCCGTTCGGGCCGTATTGCAGGCGGGCGAGGCGGTTGCGGCTGGCGATCAGCATGATTCGATGTCCGTTCGAGCGTCAATCATGGCAGAGCTTATAGCAGCTCCCGCCCCGGCGGCCACCCCCGCCGCCGTCAGAACAGCTCGCCCTGCCCGCGTCCGGGCGCAGCGGGCGGCGGCTTGCGGGCGGGTTTTGGCGCGGGCGGGGGCGGCGTTCCGTCGGCCACCGTCTGCACCGGCACCTCGCCGTCGGCGAACTGGAGCCGCAGATGCCCCGCCGCGCGCGCGCCGGCCGCGGTCGTCACGATCGTCCCGCCGGCATCGCGCACCATCGCATAGCCGCGCGACAGCAGCGCGCGCGGGTCGAGCGAGGCGAGCAGCCGCGCCAGCCCCGACAGCCGCGCCCGGTCGCGATCCCATGCCCGCGCCAGCAGCGCCGGACGCAACGCCGCCGACCGGCTCGCCAGCCGCTCGGCGACGACCGCGAGCCGGTGGCGCTGACAGCGGTCGAGCCTGTCCCCGGCATCGTCGAGCCGCTGGCGCTGCGGCGCATAGAGCGCCTCGCGCCGCGGCAGGTGCCGCGCCAGCGCGGTCAGCCGCTCGCCCGCCAGCCCCCGATGGCGATTCGCCGCGCCGAGCATCCGCCCGCGCCACGTCGCCAGCTGCGTCATCAGCTCGGCGCGCACCGGCACCGCCATCTCGGCCGCCGCGGTCGGGGTCGGGGCGCGCACGTCGGCGGCATAGTCGGCGAGCGTCACGTCGGTCTCGTGCCCCACCGCGCTGATCGTCGGGATGCGGCAATCGGCGATCGCGCGCACGACGATCTCCTCGTTGAACGCCCACAGATCCTCGATCGAGCCGCCGCCGCGCGCGACGATGACGAGGTCGGGGCGGGGCACCGGACCGCCGGGTTCCAGCGCATCGAAGCCGCGGATCGCGGCCGCAACCTGACCCGCCGCGCCCTCCCCCTGCACCAGCACCGGCCAGACGATCACATGCGTCGGGCAGCGGTCGGCGAGGCGATGCAGGATGTCGCGGATCACCGCGCCGGTCGGCGAGGTGACGACCCCGATCGTGCGCGGCAGGAAGGGCAGCCGGTCATATTTACGCTCGCGGTCGAACAGCCCCTCGGCGCCGAGCCGGGCCTTCAGCTTCTCAAACAGCAGCATCAGCGCACCCTCGCCCGCGACCTCGAGCGATTCGACGACGAGCTGATATTTGGAGCGGCCGGGATAGGTGGTGAGCTTGCCGGTCGCGATCACCTCGATCCCGTCCTCGGGCCGGAAAGCGAGGCGGCCCGCCTGCCCCTTCCACATCACCATGTCGATCAGCGCATTGTCGTCCTTCAGGCAGGCATAAAAATGCCCCGACGCCGCGCGCTTGGTGCCCGACAGCTCGCCGCGGACGCGGACGCGGCCGAACCCGTCTTCGACCGCGCGCTTGATCGCCGCCGACAACTGGCTGACCGTCATCGCGGGCGCGCCGGACGCCCCGGATGCCGCGGACGCATTGTCGCGCGCGCCTGCCTCGGCTAACAGCCGCGCGGGCGCTTCGCTGTCGGACGCCGGATCGGGAAAAGGGACTGCCATGAATATCCTGCTCATCGGGTCGGGGGGCCGCGAACATGCGCTGAGCTGGCAACTGGCACAATCGCCAAGCTGCGCCAAGCTCTATGCCGCTCCCGGCAACCCGGGGATAGAGGCGCACGCCGAATGCGTGCCGATTCCCGCCGACGACCTCGACGGCCTCGTCGCCTTCGTCCGGACGCACGCCGTCGACTTCGTCGTCGTCGGCCCGGAGGCGCCGCTCGTCGCCGGCCTCGCCGACCGGCTGCGCGCGATCGGCGTCGCGGTCTTCGGTCCCTCGGCCGCCGCGGCGCGGCTCGAAGGGTCGAAGGGCTTCACCAAGGATCTGTGCGCGCGCGCCGGCATCCCCACCGCCGCCTACGCCCGCGCCACCTCGGCCGAGGAGGCGCTGGCGCTGCTCGACGGCTTTGCGATTCCCGTCGTCATCAAGGCCGACGGCCTCGCCGCGGGCAAGGGCGTGATCATCGCCGCGACGCGCGCCGAGGCCGAGGCGGCGATCGAGAACATGTTCGCCGGCGCTTTCGGCGGCGCGGGGGCGGAGGTCGTCCTCGAAGACTATTTGACCGGCGAGGAAGCGAGCTTCTTCGCGCTGTCCGACGGCACCGACGTCATCGCCTTCGGCAGCGCGCAGGACCACAAGCGCGTCGGCGACGGCGACACCGGCCCCAACACCGGCGGCATGGGCGCCTACAGCCCCGCGCCGGTGCTGACCCCCGATCTCGAGGCGCAGGTGATGGACCGCATCGTCCGCCCGACGGTCGCGGCGCTCGCCGCCGACGGCACCCCCTATGTCGGCGTGCTGTTCGCCGGGCTGATGCTGACCGACACGGGGCCGCAGCTCATCGAATATAACTGCCGCTTCGGCGACCCCGAATGCCAGGTGCTGATGATGCGCTTTCTCGGCGATTTCGCCGGATTGCTCCACGCCGCCGCGACCGGCGGCCTCGCCGAAGCGCCGCCGCCGGCCTTTTCGGGCGACTATGCGCTGACGGTGATCATGGCCGCGAACGGCTATCCGGGTACCCCCGAAAAGGGCGGCGCCATCCGCGGCATCGCCGATGCGGAGGCGGGCGGCGTGCGCGTCTTCCACGCCGGCACCGCACGCACCGACGGCGCGATCGTCGCCGCCGGCGGCCGCGTGCTCAGCGTCACTGCGACCGGCCACAGCGTCACGGAGGCGCAGGCGCGCGCCTATGCCGCAGTCGACCGGCTCGATTTCCCCAGCGGCTTCTGCCGCCGCGACATCGGCTGGCGCGAAGTCGCGCGCGAGGCGCGCTAGGGGCGGAATCGCCTGAAAAGATAGCCTTGTGCTCCCGCGCAGGCGGGAGCCCAGAACGACGAAAAGCCTGCGTGGTATTATGCCGCTCTGTGTCCCCGCCTGCGCGGGGACACAGCTCGACCGCGATGGCGCGGCACTGGACGCGCCGCGTGCCGCCGCATAAACTGACGGCAAAGCAGGGAGATCATCATGACGTGGCTACAGGAAAACTGGATCATCGCGGTCGTCGGGCTCGTCGTCGCGATCGCGCTTCTCTGGTGGCTGTTCGGGCGATCGAAAGCCGAAGAGGCCGCGCCGCCGACCGTCGCGCCCGCCGAGCCGCGCAAGCCGCTCGAACCGGCGAAGCCCGACATCGTCGCCGCCGAGCCCGCGCGCTTCAAGCCCGTCGAGCCGGCCCCGGCCCCCACCCCTCCCGCACCGCCCCCGCCGCCCGCCCCGGCTGCCGAAGCGCCGCTCCCGGCTCCGACACCAGCCGAAGCCCCGCCGCCGCCCGCCCAGCCGGCGGCGGCCGGCGACAATCTGCGGCTGCTGAAGGGCGTCGGCCCCAAGCTGGCGACGCTGCTGAACGACCTCGGCATCACGCGCTTCGACCAGATCGCGGCATGGACCGACGCCGACATCGCCGCCATCGACCCCCAACTCGGCACCTTCCAGGGCCGCATCGTCCGCGACAACTGGGTCGACCAGGCCTCCTATCTCGCGCGCCGCGACAAGGCCGGGTTCGAGGCGAAATATGGGGCGCTCGGCGGCGAACTGTAGCGGCCGGGACGCAGCCGAAAGGCGCCATCCCGTTTTTCACATCGTCATTCCCGCGAAAACGGGAATCCGGGACAGGTCGGCTGACGAATGCCCTCGATCCCCGCTTTCGCAGGGATGACGAAGAAGGGGGATATCGGGAAGCCCCCCAAAGCCGCCCCCTTTCGAAAATGATCCTTTCCCACATTGTTCCGCCGTGGTCCAAACTGCCGGATGGAACGTATCACACCGGCCTCGCCCCGGCGGCTGCTTGCCGACAGCTGCCTCGCCTTCACTCCCGTGCCCTCGCGGCGGCAGCGCGCCGATGGCTGGACGCCCGAAACGCAGGCGCATTTCATTCGCGCGCTCGAAGCCATGGGTTCGGTGGGAAAGGCCGCAAAGGCCGTCGGGATGGGTCGCGCGTCGGCCTATCGCCTCCGCGACCGCCCCGGCGCGGCCGGCTTTGCCGCCGCATGGGATCGCGCGATTTCGATGGGGCGCACGCATAAGTACAGCATCGCGATGGATCGCGCGCTCAACGACGTCACGACCGTTCGCGTTCTCAAGGGCGGAGCGATCGACGTCAGCGGCAGTCCCGACATAGCGGTTATCCATGCCGCCTTGCGCGGAGAAGCGAAGCCGCCCTGTCCCGCCAAGGCGACAAAGGAGACAGAATGACGGCGCACGTCCGTCTCTTTGTCGCTTTAAGAGCTACAAAAGCACGAGGTCACTCGCCTTCGTCCTGCCGTGGCTTGCGGATTTCGCTGACCAGCAGCTTGTCGATCTTGCGCCCGTCCATGTCGACGATCTCGAAACGCCACCCCTTGTCGGTGAAATGCTCGCCCTCCTCGGGCAGGCGCTTGAGCACCGCGAGCGCGTGACCGGCGGCGGTCGCATAGTCGCGGTCGTCGTCGAGTTCGATCCCCAGCCGCTCGGCCATCTGGTCGGCGGGCATCGATCCGGCGATCAGCAGGCTGCCGTCGTCGCGCTCGACGACGAAGGGCTCGCTGCCGATATCCTGGTCGGACGCGAATTCGCCGGCGATCGCCGACAGCAGGTCGGCGGGGGTCACCAGCCCCTCGAAATGCCCATATTCGTCGTGGACGAGCAGCATCGGCACGTCGGCCGCACGCAGGCCTTCCAGCGCGTCCATCGCGTCGATCTGATCATGGATGACGCTCGCATGGCGGGTCAGCGTCTCGAGCGCGAGCGTTTCGCCGCGGAACAGCGCGGCGGCGATGTCGCGCGCCTGCACGACGCCGACGATGTCGTCGACCGATCCGCGCGCCACCGGCAGCCGCGTGTGCGGCGTTTCGAGCAGCTTCGCACGCACCGCGGCGGCGTCGGCGGCGACGTCGATCCAGTCGACGTCCTTGCGCGGCGTCATCACCTCGCGCACCGGCCGGTCGGCCAGCCGCACGACGCCCGAGATGATCGCGCGTTCGCTTTCCTCGATCACCCCCGATTTCGACGCCTCGGCGACGATCAGGTGCAATTCCTCCGCCGTCACCCGGTCCTCCGATTCGCGGTTGAGGCCGAGCAGGCGAAAGACGAGACTCGAACTGGTGTCGAGCAGCCAGACCAGCGGCGCGGCGATGCGCGACAGCCAGTACATAAAGGGCGCGACGATGATCGCGACGCGCTCGGGCGAGCGCAGCGCGAACTGCTTGGGCACCAGTTCGCCGGCGATCAGCGAGGCATAGGTGGTCAGCGCGATGACGATGGCAAAGGCCGCGCTCAGCGCCGTCTGCGGGTCGATTCCGAACAGCGCCGCCAGCCGGTCGGCGACCGGCTGGCCCAGGCTGGCGCCCGAATAAGCGCCGGTCAGAACGCCGATCAATGTGATGCCGACCTGCACCGTCGACAGGAAGCGGCCCGGATCGGCGGCGAGCTGACGCGCGATCCGCGCGCCGTTGCTCCCTCTTTTCTCGGCCGCTTGCAGCCGCGGGTCGCGCGACGACACGATGGCCAGTTCGGACATGGCGAAAACGCCGTTGAGCAGGACGAGGATCGCGATGATGGCGACGTCCGACCAGGGGAAGGGCGTCATGGGACGGGCAACGGGCGCTCCGGCGCCTGGCCCCTGCAAGGATCGGTCATGGCGCCCCTATACGGCAAAGCCGCCGCGTTGCACAACAATATGCTCCGCAAGCCAGGAACGGGTCTGGACATGGCCGCAAGAAGGCGCCCCCCCTCCCGCAAGCGGGAGGGTCAGCGAGGCTTGCCGGCTTGCTGGCAAGGCACGGCGGGGTGAGCAGACGCAACGCCGCCGGGAGAGTTGACCCGCCACCTTCCGCCCGTCGGCTCAGCCGCCGTTCAGCAAGATTCTGGAACCAGATGCGCGGCCATATGTTATCGCCATGGAGGGCGGCCGCCGCAAGACCAGCCGGCGGCGCCCATGAAAGGGAGCGACCCATGAAGAACAGGACGATCAAGCTCACCATGTTTACCGCCGTCGGCGCGCTGATGCTCACCGGCTGCGTGACCGATCCGGAGACCGGACAGCAGCGCATTTCCAAGGCCGCGATCGGCGGCGTCGGCGGCGCGCTCGGCGGCTATCTGCTCGGCGACCTCATCGGCGGCAAGCGCGACCGCACCGAAAAGATCGTCGGCGCCGGCATCGGCGCTGTCGCGGGTGCGGGCGCGGGCTATTACATGGACCAGCAGGAAAAGAAGCTGCGCGAACGCACCGCCGGCACCGGCATCGACGTCGAGCGCCAGGGCGACCAGCTCGTCCTCAACATGCCCGGCGACGTGACCTTCGACTATAACAGCGCAGTCGTGAAATCGCAGTTCCGCAGCGCGCTCGACAGCGTCGCCTCGACGCTCTCCGAATATCCCAGCACCTATATCGACGTCTACGGCCACACCGATTCGACCGGCAGCGACAGCTACAACCAGGGCCTGTCCGAACGGCGCGCCTCGTCGGTCGCCGACTATCTCGCCGGCCGGGGCGTCAACCGCGCGCGCATGGCGACGATCGGCTATGGCGAATCGCAGCTCAAATGCGCGCCCGAACGCAGCGAGGCCGATTATCAGTGCAACCGCCGCGTCGAAATCCGCATCGCGCCGGTGACGCAGAACGACGTCAACGCCGCGCGGTAAGCTACGCTCCCTCGCCCGGCCTCCCGCGCTTCGGGATGCCGGGCGGGGCCTGCGTCAGGCCAGCGTCGGGAAGCTCGCCTTCAGCCCGTCGATCACGAACTGCGCGGCAAGCGCGGCGAGCAGCACGCCGAGCAGGCGCGTAATCACCGCTTCGCCCTTGTTGCCGATCAGCCGCATCATCGGCCCCGCCATCAGCAGCGCCGCCAGCGTCAGCAGCAGCACGAGCAGCAGCGCGGCAAAGATCACCAGCGCGCGGTCGAGTCCGTTGTTCTGCGCGACGAGCAGCATCACCGACGCGATCGAGCCGGGACCCGCAAGCATCGGCATCGCCATCGGGAACACCGACACATCGTCGACCTCAGCCGCGGCCTTCACTTTCTCGGCGCGTTGTTCGCGTCGTTCGGTGCGTTTCTCGAACACCATGTCGATGGCGATGATGAACAGCATGATCCCGCCGGCGATGCGGAAACTGTCGAGGTCGATGTGCAGGAAGCTGAGCAGCGCCTCGCCGAACATCGCGAAGAAGATCAGGATGCAGCCCGCGATCGCGACCGCGCGGAACGCCATCGAGCGCCGCTGCGCCGCGCCCGCGCCGGTCGTCAGGCTGGCATAGATCGGCGCGCAGCCGGGCGGGTCGATCACCACGAACAGCGTGACGAAGGCGGAGATGAAGAGGTCGATCATGCCGCCGCGCCGGGCGCCGCGACCACGTCGTCGACGACGGGCACCATCGCCTCGCCGTCCCAGAGGCGGATGGTGACGCGCCGCGACTTGTCCGGCCGGACGGTCGAGGTCCAGCTCATCGTCTGGTCGCGCGACAGGCCGACCGCGGTATCGTCGCCCTCACCGCCGGCCGCGATCCCCACCGCCGGGCGGGCGCCGCACGCCGCCTGCTTCGATGCGATGAACTCGGGCGCTTCGCGCGGCGTCGTCAGCCCGTCGCCATGGTCGAGCACCCAGCGCAGCTCGCCCTTCAACGGGTCGCGCAGCCAGACGGTGGTGTAATAGCCGGTGCTGCCGTCGGGCTGCTGCCACGCCCCGGTCGTCGCGCCGGCGCTGCCGTCGCAGCTCGAAAAGACCGCGTGCGGCTGCCAGCGGACCGACGCCGGCGGGTCGGCGCGCCCCTTGAGCCAGGCCTTCGCATTGACCCGCGCCGGCACGAACATCACCGCGTCGGGCGCCGAGGTCTCGCGGAACGCCGTCCATTGCCCCTTGTCCTGCGCGAGCCGCGCGAAGGCGAGTTCGGCGGCGACGAAGCCGCTCGGATTGGGCGCGAGCGGCCGGTTCCGCATGTCGGACCCCGGCCCGGCACAGCCGCCGAGCAGCGCGAGCGCGGCGCCCGCGAGCCAGAGCCGCTGCATCAGAATCCCTCCGGGTCGGCGAGGCCGGCGCGGCGGTGCGCCGCGACCAGCGTGTTGCGGAGCAGGCAGGCGATGGTCATCGGACCGACGCCGCCCGGCACTGGGGTGATCGCGTCGGCGACGGCGGCCACCTCGGCATAGGCGACGTCGCCGACCAGCCGGCCTTTTGCCGCGCCGTCGGCGGGCGGCAGGCGGTTGATGCCGACGTCGATGACCACCGCGCCGGGCTTGATCCAGTCGCCGCGCACCATTTCCGGCCGCCCGACCGCCGCGACCACGATGTCGGCGCGGCGGACAAGCGCGGGCAGATCCTTCGTGCGGCTGTGCGCGACGGTGACGGTGCAGTTGGCGCCGAGGAGCAGCGCCGCCATCGGCTTGCCGACCAGGATCGATCGGCCGACGACGACCGCATCCTTGCCGCTCAGGTCGCCGAGCCGGTCCTGCAGCAGCAGCAGACAGCCATAGGGCGTGCACGGCACCATGCCGGGAATGCCGAGCGCGAGGCGCCCGGCGCTGACCGGAGTCAGCCCGTCGACATCCTTGTCGGGATCGATCGTCGCCACCGCGCGCTGCTCGTCGAGATGGCGGGGCAGCGGAAGCTGGAGCAGGATGCCGTCGACCGCGTCGTCGGCGTTGAGCGAGGCGAGCAGCGCCTCGACTTCCTCCTGCGTCGCATCGGCAGGCAGGCGATGCTCGAAGCTCTCCATGCCCGCGGCAACCGTCGCCTTGCCCTTCGAGCCGACATAGACCGCGCTCGCCGGATCGTCGCCGACGAGCACGACCGCCAGCCCGGGCGCGCGCCCGGTCGCGGCACGGAACGCCGGCACCGCCTCTGCGATCCGGGCCCGCAGGCCCGCCGCGAAGGCCTTGCCGTCGATGATGTGCGCCCCCGCCCCCATCACGCGAGCCCGTTGGTGTAGGCGAAGCGCGCGAGGTAGCCGAGCACCGGTCCCTGCAGGATGATGATCAGGATCAGCACCAGCATCGGGGTCAGGTCGATGCCCCCGAAATCGGGCATGATGCGGCGGAAGGGCCGGTAGAGCGGTTCGGTGATCCGGTCGAGCACCATCCACAGCTGGCCGACGAAATCATTGTGCGTGTTGATCACGTTGAAGGCGATCAGCCACGACATCACCGCCTGCGCGATGATGAACCACCACAGGACCGTCAGCAGGATGTCGACGATCTGGAGGAGCATGAGAAGCAAGGCAGGGTCTCCGTCTAGAGGCGTTGGTCCGCTTTCTTAGCGGTGAATGAGCGTGCCCGCACCCCTTGCGGTGAAAATTTCGAGCAGCATCGCGTGCGGGATGCGGCCGTCGAGGATGACCGCCGCCTCGACCCCCGCGTCGACCGCCGCCAGGCAGGTGTCGACCTTCGGGATCATGCCGCCGGTGATCGTCGCGTCAGCCTTGAGCGCCTCGACCCCGCCGCGGTCGAGATCGGTCAGCAGCGCGCCGTCCTTGCCCAGCACCCCGGCGACGTCGGTGAGCAGGAAGAAGCGTTTGGCGCCGAGCGCGCCGGCGATCGCCCCCGCCATGGTGTCGGCGTTGATGTTGTAGGTCGCGCCGTCGGCGCCGAGCGCGACCGGCGCCACCACCGGGATGAAATTGTCGTTCGCCAGATTGGTCAGGATCGTCGGATCGACCGCGACCGGTTCGCCGACGAAGCCCAGATCGACATGGCGCTCGATCCCCGAATTGGGGTCGGGTTCGGTCCGGCGCACCTTTTCGGCGAGGACGAGGTTGGCGTCCTTGCCCGACAGGCCGACCGCGCGGCCGCCGAGCCCGGCGATCCAGCCGACGATCTCCTTGTTGATCTTGCCCGCGAGCACCATTTCCGCGACCTCCGCGGTCGCGGCGTCGGTGACGCGCAGCCCGCCGACGAAGGTCGATTCGATCCCGAGCTGTTTCAGCATCCGGCCGATCTGCGGGCCGCCGCCATGGACGACCACCGGGTTGATCCCCACGGCTTTCAGCAGCACGACATCCTCGGCGAAGTCGCGCTGCGCCTCCGGATCGCCCATCGCATGGCCGCCATATTTGATGACGAAGGTCTGGCCGGCATAGCGTTGCAGATAGGGCAGCGCCTCGACGAGCGTTTCAGCCTTGGCAAGCAGGTCGGGCATTTTCGAAGGGTCGGTCATCGATATCATCCAGCGGTCTTTGCATCGAGGTTGCGGCCGAGAGCGACAAGGCCGGTGATCACGAACGGGATGACGAGCACCGACAACGCGACCTTGGCGAGCATCTGGCCGCCCATCAGGTTCGCGATCGGAAACACGCCGTAAAAGGCAATGGTGACGAACAGCAGCGTGTCGACGATCTGGCTGAGCGCGCTGGCGATCGCGCCGCGGATCGCCAGCCATGTCGACGTGCCTGTCCCGACGCTGCCGCGCAGCCGGGAAAAGATGGTGACGTTCAGGAATTGCGACGTCCCGTAGGCAACGATGCCCGCCGCCATCAGGCGCGGGCTTTGCCCCAGGATCATATCGAACGCCGCCAGCCGTTCGGGCTGCATTTCGGGCGACGCGGGAAGCGCGAGCACCAGCGCCGTCAGCATGATCGACAGCACCAGCGGGACGAACCCCCACAGCACCAGCCGATTGGCGACCGATTGTCCGTGCAGTTCGGACACCGCGCTCGACAGGGCGACCAGCAGCAGGAAGGCGAATATTCCGGCCTCGACCGCCAGCCAGCTTCCCAGCGCCACCTGCTTGTTCCCGAGCACGCCCGCCAGCACCACCATCCCGCCGTAGAGGATGGAGAAAAGGAACAGCGATGGGGACAACGTGCGCGGCAACGCCGTCGATGTGGTGTCGGTCATGCCGCCCGATAGTCGGTTTTGCTAGGACAGGGAAGGCCGAGAAACACGGCTCGGCGCGCGCCCCTTGCCCCGCCGCCAAAGCCCGCTAGACAGGCGAAACAACCTTGCGGGGGACGCACTCTATCCATGGAACGCCTGATCGGTCTGCTCGGCATCGTCGCATTGCTCGCGATCGCCGTGCTCTTTTCCTCGAACCGCCGCTGGATCCGCCTGCGCGTCGTCGTCCCCGCCTTCCTGCTGCAGGCGGGGTTCGCGCTGCTGGTGATCGGCACGCCGTGGGGCCGCGCGGTCATCCAGGCGATGTCGAACGGCGTTTCCAACCTGCTCGGCTATGCGAAGGCGGGCACCGACTTCATCTTCGGCCCGCTCGCCTCGCCCGAAATGGGCGCGAACAGCTTTGCCATCGCTGCGCTGCCGGTGATCATCTTCTTCGCCTCGCTGATCTCGATCCTATATTATCTCGGCATCATGCAGCTCGTGATCAAATGGGTCGGCGGCGCAATCCAGAAGGTGACGGGTATCACCAAGGTCGAAAGCCTGGGCGCCGCCGCGAACATCTTCGTCGGGCAGAGCGAAAGCCCGCTGGTCATCCGCCCCTATCTCGCCGGGCTGACGCCGTCGCAGCTCTTCACGGTGATGACCGTGGGCATGGCGGGAGTCGCGGGAACGATTCTCGGCGCCTATGCGAGCATGATCGGCGAGCAGCTTCTGCCCTACCTGCTCGCCGCGAGCTTCATGTCGGCGCCCGGCGGCATCCTGATGGCGAAGATCATGATGCCCGACGACCCCAGGGACATCGGCATCGAACCCGTGATCATGCCCGAGGCGAGCCATGACGAGGAGAAGCCCGCGAACATCATCATGGCGGCGGCGCAGGGCGCGCAGACCGGCGTCCGGCTGGCGGTCGCGGTCGGCGCGATGGTGCTCGCCTTCGTCGCGCTGGTCGCGCTGGCGAACGGGCTGCTCGCGGGGGTCGGCGGCTGGTTCGGCCAGCCCGACCTGTCGTTCCAGGCGATCATCGGCGCGATCTTCCGCCCGGTGATGTGGCTGATGGGGGTGCCGTGGGACGAGAGCGCGTCGGTGGGCGGGCTGTTCGGCACCAAGGTCGTGCTCAACGAATTCGTCGCCTTCATCGACCTCGGCAAGATACAGGGCGGGCTGTCGGCGACCTCGGTGGCGATCGCGACCTTCGCGCTGTGCGGCTTCGCCAATTTCAGCTCGATCGCGATCCAGATGGCGGTGACCGGCGGCCTCGCCCCGAACCAGCGCCCGATGATCGCGCGGCTGGGCCTGAAGGCGCTGCTCGCGGGCAGCCTGTCGAACCTGATGTCGGCGGCGCTCGCCGGGCTGATGCTGTCCTTCACCGCGCCGCTGTAGCGCTGCGGCGTCCCACCGCCCCCTTAAAGCATCGTGCGTTAAATCTGAACCGTTTGCCCTGAGCTTGTCGAAGCCTGTCCTGAGCGCCTGCAAGGCAGTCGAAGGGGGCCGTCCTTTCTTTCGGGGACGCAAGAAGAAGGACGGTGCTTCCCCCGGGCTTAATCCGGGGTCAGCACGAACGGCAGAAAGGGTGATGCCTCTTCCGAAAGGCGCGTCAGAGCGTCATCAGGACGAAGGCGGCGCGAAGCTCGGCGACGAACAGGCCCGGCTGTTCCCACGCCGCGAAATGGCCGCCGCGGTCGAGCTCGTTCCAGTAGACGATGTTGCGATAGCGCCCCTCGGCCCAGCGGCGCGACAGGCGCATGATCTCGTTCGGGAACAGGCTGCACCCGGTCGGCACGTCGATCGCGCCCGCCGCGAAGCTGCGGAAGCTGTGCCAGTAGAGCCGCGCCGAAGAGGCTGCGCTCGCGGTGAACCAATAGAGGCTGACCGTGTCGAGCATCGCTTCGCGCGACAGCGCCTTTTCGGGATGGCCGCCGACCGACTGCCCGTCGGGCCGGTGCCCGCAATCGGTCCAGCCGTGGAATTTCTCGACGATCCACGCCATCTGCCCGACGGGCGAATCGGTGAGCGCGTAGCCGATCGTCTGCGGCCGCGTCCCCTGCTGGGTCGCATAGCCATTGTCCTTGTCGCGATACCAGCCGAAGCGCGCGAGATAGCGTTTCTCCGCATCGGTGAGGTCGGCCATCGTCGCGGGATCGGGCTGGCCGACGACCATGTTGACGTGGATGCCCGCGCAATGGTCCGCATGATGCATGCCGAGCGCGCAGGTCACCGCGCTGCCCCAGTCGCCGCCCTGCGCGAAATAGCGGTCGTAGCCGAGGGCGCGCATCAGCGCGTCCCACGCGGCGGCGATCCGCTCGACATCCCATTTCGCGACATCGGGCTTGCCCGAAAAGCCGTAGCCGGGCAGCGACGGGATCACGAGATGATAGTCGGCCGACAGCGGTTCGACGACGTCGAGGAATTCGAGCACCGACCCCGGCCAGCCGTGCGTCAGGACCAGCGGCCGCGCGGCGGGATTGGCCGACCGGACATGCAGGAAATGGATGTCGAGCCCGTCGATCGTCGCGAGGAAATTGGGCAACGCGTTGAGCCGTGCCTCGACCCCGCGCCAATCGTGACGATCGCGCCACCAGGCGGCAAGCTCCTGCGCATAGGCAAGCGGAACGCCCTGGTCCCAATCGGCGACGGTCTCCTTCTCCGGCCAGCGCGTGCGCGCGAGCCGGTCCCGCAAGTCGTCGATCGCGGCCTGCGGGACCGCGACGCGGAACGGACGGATATCCTCGACGTGCATGTTCGGCCCCCCTCCCCGCCAGATCCTAGGGCCGCGCCGGCGCCTTGCAACCGCGCTGAAGGCCGACGCCTTTCAGGAAGCCGCGCCGGACGGTGCCGGCATAGACCGCCTCGGCATAGCGCCGCCGTTCGGCATTGGCGCCGGTCACCTCGCCGATCAGCCCGCCGAAGGGGATGACCGAGCCGGCGACGGTTCCCGCGACGCGGCCGGCGGTTTCCTCGCGCTTCTTCGCCAGGCTCTTGTCGACGCGCTCGTTGACGTCGGGGCCGAGGACGGCGTTCAGTTCCTGAACCTCGCGGATGATCGCCGCGCATTTGCCCAGTCCGGCGAGCGAATAGGGATCGTCCTGGATCGCCTTCAATTTCTCCGGCGCTTCCTTGCCGTCGAAGGGTTCGGTGACCGAATCGCCCGTCTTCTTGAGCGTCGGTTCGTCGGGTGCGCCCTGCTGCGCGAGCGCCGGCGCGGCGGACAGCGACAGCGCGGCGGCGGCGAATGCGAAAACCCCGGCCTTGAGCATGACATGATCTCCCTGATGACTCGGCCGATCAACGCGCGAAGGCGCGATTCGGCTCCCACCGTCCTATCCGCGCGCGCGCAGCGCCCGCTCGGCCATCCGCGCGGCGGTTTCGCGTTCGGCCATCACGACATGATCGGCGCCGCGGCGCACGAGATCATCGACCTCTTCGTCCGAATGCGCGCGCGCGACGATCAGCAGCTTCGGATTGATCGCGCGCGCGCGCCGCACGATCGCGCCCGATTCGACCCCCTCGGGGATCGCGATGAGCAGCGTCGCGGCACTGTCGATCCGCGCCTGGCGCAGCACGCCCTCGCTCGCGGCGTTGCCGACGATCACGATCGCCCCCGCGTCGCCGGCCGCCGCGGCGCGATCCTTCTGGTCCTCGATCACCGTCAGCGCCTCGCCGCGCCCGCACAGCAGCGTGCCGATATGGCTGCCGACGCGGCCATAGCCGATCAGCACCGTGCGCGCCGCCTCGCGTTCGGGCGGGGGCGAATCGGGGGCATCGAGCGGCGCCCCCGCTTCCTCGCCGCGCGTCCACCGGATCGCGAGCGTGAAGACGAGCGGGTTGAAGAGGATCGAGAGGATCGACCCCGCGAGGATCAGGTCGCGCGCCGCGTCGGGCATCGCCTTCAGCCCGACGCCGAGCGAGGCGAGGATGAAGGAGAATTCGCCGATCTGCGCGAGGCTGGCGGCGATGGTCAGCGCGGTCTGGTTCGAATGGCCGAAGGCGCGCACGATTCCCCATGCCGCCGCCGACTTGCCGACCATGATGATCGCGACGGTGGCGATCAGCGGCCCCGGCTGTTCGAGGATCACGCGGGGATCGAACAACATGCCCACCGACACGAAGAACAGCACCGCGAATGCGTCGCGCAGCGGCAGCGTCTCCTCCGCCGCGCGGCGCGAAAGCTGCGTCTCGCCCAGGATCATCCCGGCAAAGAAGGCGCCGAGCGCGAAGGACACGTCGAAGATCACCGCCGCGCCGAAGGCGACGCCCAGCGCGATCGCCAGCACCGACAGTCGAAACAACTCGCGCGACCCCGAATGCGCGACCCAGTGCAGCACCGCGGGCAGCACCCGCCGCCCGAACACGAGCATCAGCGCGACGAAGCCCGTCACCTTGAGCAGCACGATCGCGGTCGAGCGCAGCAGCCCCATCGCGTTCGCCTCGTCGCCGCGCGAGCCGAGCATCGCGGGGAGCAGCACCAGCGCCAGCACCATCGCCAGATCCTCGACGATCAGCCAGCCGACCGCGATCCGGCCCCTTTCGGTCTCGATCAGGTCCTGCGCCTGCATCGCGCGCAGCAGCACCACGGTGCTTGCGACCGACAGCGCGAGGCCGAAGATCGCGCTGCCGGCGAACGGCCAGCCGAGCCACAGGCCCAGCGCGATGCCGAGCACGCTGGCGACCGCGATCTGGACGATCGCGCCGGGCACTGCGATCCCGCGCACCGCGAGCAGATCCTTGAGCGAGAAATGCAGCCCGACCCCGAACATCAGCAGGATCACGCCGATCTCGGCCAATTGCAGCGCCAGTCCGGTGTCGGCGACGATTCCCGGCGTGAACGGCCCGACGATCACCCCGGCGAGCAGATAGCCGACGATCGGCGCGACGCGCAGCCGATGCGCGAGCGCACCCATCAGGAACGCCACGCCGAGCCCGGCGACGATGGTTCCGATCAGGCTGGTATCGTGCGGCATGGCCCAGCCTAAAGGGCGGCGCGGCGGCCGGTCAAGCAACTCAAGTGATTCCGTTGCGATTGGGCGGAAAGCCGCGGCAAGGCATACGACGTCGCTTCGGATATCGGCCCTAGACCGTTCCCTCTTCCTTCTCCGCCTGCTGGCGCGCCCACATGTCGGCGTAGAGCCCGCGCATCGCCAGCAACTGGTCGTGCGTCCCGGTTTCCGCCACCCGCCCCTTTTCGAGCACGATGATGCGGTCGGCGCCCGTCACCGTCGACAGGCGGTGCGCGATCACCAGCGTCGTGCGCCGTTCGGCGATGCGGTCGAGCGTCGCCTGGATCGCCGCTTCGGTCCGGCTGTCGAGCGCGCTCGTCGCCTCGTCGAGGATCAGCACCGGCGGGTTCTTGAGCAGGGTGCGCGCGATCGCGACGCGCTGCTTTTCGCCGCCCGACAGCTTGAGCCCGCGCTCGCCCACCTCGGTGTCATAGCCTTGCGGCAGCAGCGCGATGAAGCCGTCGATCGCCGCGCCCTCGGCCGCCGCCGCGATCGCTTCGGCGCTCGCACCCTCGCGGCCGTAGGCGATATTGTAGCCGATGCTGTCGTTGAACAGCACCGTATCCTGCGGGACGATGCCGATCGCGGCGCGCAGGCTGGCCTGCGTGACCTGCGCGATATCCTGTTCGTCGATCAGGATGCGCCCCTGCTGCGGATCGTAGAAGCGGAACAGCAGCCGCGCGATCGTCGACTTGCCCGCCCCCGACGGCCCGACGATCGCCAGCGTCTCGCCCGCCCCGACCGCGAAGCTGACCCCGTTCAGGATCGTGCGGTCGGGTTCGTAGCCGAAAACGACATTGTCGAACGTCACCGCGCCACCGGCCACCACCAGCGGCCAGGCATCGGGGGCATCGGCGATCTCCGGCGGGGTGTCGATCAGGCGGAACATCGCCTCCATGTCGATCAGCCCCTGGCGGATGACGCGATAGACCATGCCGAGCATGTCGAGCGGGCGGAAGAGCTGCGCGAGCAGCGTGTTCACCAGCACCACGTCGCCGACCGCGAACTGCCCATTCGACCAGCCCCACACCGTATAGGCCATCGCCCCCGCCATCGCCGCGTTGGTGATCAGGCTTTGCCCGACGTTGAGCCAGGCGAGGCTGTTCTCGCTCTTCACCGCGGCGCGCGCATATTGGTCGGCGACGTCGCGATAGCGCGCCGCCTCGCGCGCCTCGGCGCCGAAATATTTGACCGTCTCGTAATTGAGCAGGCTGTCGACGCTGCGCCCGACGGTCAGCGTGTCGAGGTCGTTCATCCGCGTCCGCAACGCGTTGCGCCAGTCGGTGACGCGGCGGGTGAAGACGATATAGACGACGACCATCAGCGCGGTCGCGCCCGCGAGGCCGAAGCTGAACTTGCTCCAGAAGATCACCAGCACCGCGACCAGCTCGATCAGCGTCGGCGCGATGTTGAACAGCAGGAAATAGAGCATCGTGTCGATGCTCTTGGTCCCGCGCTCGATCACCTTCGTCACCTCGCCGGTGCGCCGCGCGAGGTGGAAGCGCAGCGACAGCGCGTGAAGATGGGTGAAGGTCGCAGTCGCCAACTCGCGCGTCGCGTCCTGCCCGACGCGCTCGAAGACGACGTTGCGCAGATTGTCGAACAGCACCCCCGCGAAGCGCGCGCCGGCATAAGCAAGCACCAGCCCGATCGCGAGCGCCACGCCTTCCTCCATCCCCGGCGCCATGCGGTCGATCGCGGCGCCGTAGAGGAAGCCCATCGAAAGCTGCACGCCCTTCGACGCGAGCACGATCAGCGCGGCGAGGACGATGCGCACCTTGTGTCCGCGATGCCCCGCCGGCCACAGATAGGGCAGGAAGCGCTTCAGCGTCGCAAGAACGGGCGGTTCGCGTGCCGCATCGGCAGAGGAGGTCGTGTCGGGCGGCATGAACGCCCCATGTAGGGGCGCGGGGCGCGAACGCCAAGGCACGGATAAACCGCCCTCCCTTCCCGGAAGGGGGGGGCCGCCAGCCTGCCCGGTTACTGCCCCTTGCGCTCCGGCACGGTGAAGGTGCCGGTCACGCGGCCGCCAGTGCCGCCCTGCACCGCGGTGCCGTCGGGGCCGCGTGCGGCACCGCGGCCGTCGACGGTCGCGCGCCCCGAATTGAGGTCGATCAGCAACCGCCCGCCCGACAGGCGGTTGCCGCGCTGGCGCAGTTCGACATTGCCGACCATCGTGATCAGCCGCCGGTCAAGGTCGTAGATGGCGACATTGCCCTTCGCGGTCTCGTCGCCCTTGGTCACAGTGACGCCGCCGGTCGCGTCGAGCCGGTTGACGTCGGTGCCGCCCTGCCGCGTGTAGGCGACGGTCATGCGCGGCGCGGTGACGGTCAGCCCGGCCTGCGTCACGCGGACATTGCCGGCGAGGACGACGCGGTCGGCGCGATCCTGCACCTCGATGCTGCCGGCCGAGAAATCGACGGGGGCGCCGCTGTTGTGATTCGCGAGCGCCTGCGCATGCGCGGCGCCGCTGCCCTGCCCCGCGGCGAGGATGGCGAGGCTGGTCAGCGCGAAGCTCGCGCCGCCGAGCGCGAAACCCTTCCAGCCGGATGACGGACGGTTCATTTGAGCACTCCCTGGTTGATCCTCAGCCGCGCGTTGCCCGACAGGCGCACGATCCGCTGGTCCAGATCGGCATAGAGTTCATCGGCGGAGAAATGACCGATGTTGAGTGTCCCGTCGACCCCCGATCCGCCGGCGAGGCTGCGGTTCTTGAGGTCGATCGCGACGCCCTGCGCATCGATCCGATAGCCGTCGGCGCTCTTGACCTGCACGAGGCCGGGCACCGACACCTTTTCGCTGTCCATGTCGTATTGCGCCTGGCGCGCGGCGATCGTCGCGGGCCCGTCGGCGAGGCGGATCGCGCCCGACAGGTCGGTCATCCGCACGATCGGCTCGGCGCTCGACTTCTGCACCGCGCTGCCCGCGACCAGCGCGAAGGGCTGTCCCTTCGCATCCTGTCCGCGATATTCGGCGCGCGTCACGCGCATCCGTTCCTGCGCCACCTCGACCTTGTCCTTGGCGAGCAGGAAGCTCACCTCGGCGCGCTGGGTGAAGGGGGAGAAGACGAGCACCGCGGCGATGACGCCGATGACGACCGGCAGTGCGAAGCGCAGCAGGCGCACGACGCGGTCGTGGTTCGACCCGCGCGCCGCCCACATGCGGCGCATCGTGCGATCAAGGTCGGCGCGTTCGGACATGGCTCAGCCGGCTCGCTCGCTCATCGTCACGTGTGCGCGAAGATGTCGACCTCGGGCCAGCCCGCGAGGTCGAGCGCCGCGCGCGCCGGCAGGAAGTCGAAACAGGCCTGCGCCAGTTCGGTGCGCCCTTCACGCGCGAGCCGCGCGTCGAGCACGGTCTTCATCGCGTGGAGGAAACGCACGTCGCTCGCGGCATAGTCGCGCTGCGCCTCGGTCAGTTCGGCGGCGCCCCAGTCGCTCGACTGCTGCTGCTTCGACACCTCCTGCCCCAGCAGTTCGCGCACCAGTTCCTTGAGCCCGTGACGGTCGGTGTAGGTGCGCACCAGCTTCGAGGCGATCTTGGTGCAATAGACGGGCGCGGTGACGACCCCCAGCGCATGTTGCAGCGCGGCGATGTCGAAACGCGCGAAATGAAAGAGCTTCAGGCGGCCGGGGTCGGTCAGTATCGCCTTCAGCACCGGCGCGTCATAGGCGCTGCCGGGGCCGAAGCGGACGAGATGCTCGTCGCCCGAGCCGTCGCTGATCTGGACGAGGCACAGCCGGTCGCGCAGCGGGTTGAGCCCCATCGTTTCGGTATCGATCGCGACGGCGCCGGGGCCGAGCACGCCTTCGGGCAGGTCTTCTTCGTGGAAATATACGCTCATGCGCCCGCCTTAGGCGAAGCGGCCGCGTCGCTCAATGACTGGTTTGCGCGGCCGCGCCGGGCTTTCCGCGTCGCGCGGCAAAGCGTGCGAAACCGGGCACCGGCGCCGTGCATTTTCTGTTCGCAGAAGCCATTCATATAGGCTATATATTGCGCCGCAAGCGGCACGGGACGAGTCTGTGCTCATGGTGAACTGCGTCCCCGTCCGGCGCAATGAGCCGGTAAATGGGGTGTGGACGAACCGAAAGCGACTACTAGGCAATGAGTTTCAACAAGGATCGCCGCGGCCATCGGGGACGCGGCAAGCGCGATGACTTCGGCAATTTCGACAGTTTCGAACCAGCGCCCTACGGCGGCGACAGCTATGGCGGCGGCCGTGGCGGGTTCGGCGATCGGGATCGCGGTGGTTTCGGTGGCGGTGACCGTGGCGGGTTCGGCGGCGGCGATCGCGGCGGCTTCGGCGGCGGACGCGGCGGCGGCATGCCCGCCCAGGTCGTCGGCGAAGGCCTGGGTCAGGTGAAATTCTTCAACCCGGCGAAGGGATTCGGATTCATCGCACGCGACGACGGCGGCGAGGATGTGTTCGTCCACATCAGCGCGGTCGAGCAGGCGGGGCTGCAAGGGCTCGCCTCGGGCCAGCCGCTCGGCTTCACGCTCGTCGAGCGCAACGGCAAGGTGTCGGCGATCGACCTCAAGATCGAAGGCGAACCGATGCCGGTCGAGGAATTCGCGCCGCGGCGCGACGATCGCGGCGGCGAGCGCCCCGGCGGCGCGCGCGGTCGGCGCCAGCTTACCGGCGAGCGCACGTCGGGCACGGTCAAGTTCTTCAACACGACCAAGGGATTCGGCTTCATCGCGCGCGATGACGGACAGGCCGACGCCTTCGTCCACATCAGCGCGGTACAGCGCGCCGGCATGGCCGGCCTCGAAGAGGGCGACCGCGTCGCCTTCGACATCGAGGTCGACGATCGCGGCAAGTTCGCGGCGGTCAACCTTCAGCCCGCAAGCGAATAAGCCTTCGCGACAGCGAAACGACGAAAGGGCGGCCTGCGGGCCGCCCTTTTTGCGTTTCGGGGCTCCTCGCCGGCGGGTCTTGCGCGGAGCATATAGAGCGATGACTTTGGATTGACCCGCTTCGCCATTGCGAGCGGAGCGAAGCAATCCAGGGCGGTTTACGCGACTCTGGATTGCCGCGCGGCTTCGCCGCTCGCAATGACGAACTCAACCGATGTCATCATGCTCTAAATCTGCGCCGTTTCGATCCGGTGAGTCGCTCGACGCTCCAGCTTCGGACCCCGGCCTTAATCGCCCCAGCGCAGCGGCGGGCGCCAGCCTGCTTCGTCGACCGCGTCGCTGACCTTGTAGACCAGTCCCTTGCCGTTGAGGAACAGCTTCTCCATCTCGGGCCGGGTGAAGGGACGCGAGCCGATGCGGCCGAAGATCGCGATCTGACCGCCGCTTTCGTCGACCGCGCGGTCGCGGTCGAGCCCCTTCGACAGCGCGAGCGCGGGCGCCGGCGTCTTCGCCCACGCGATCAGTTCGGGCGTCGGCTTCGGCGAGAAGCCGTAGAGGCCCGGATTGTCGGGGCTGGTGAGCTGGAGCACCTTGATGCCGTTCCGCCCGTCGGCGACATAGGCGAAGAGTGAGGCGTTGGTCGATCCGACGATAACGTCCTCGGCATCGCTCATCGCGCCGCCGAAGGTCAGCCCCGGCCACGCGACCGGCGCCGCGGGCCGCGTTACGTCGACGATCACCAGCCCGTCCTGCTTCGCCGCGACATAAAGATAGGTGCGCGCGACATAGAGCTTGCGCGCATCGGCGAGCCGCACCGTTCCTTCGGGCACCGGCACCGGCCGATCCATGCTGGTGATGTCGAACAGCTTCACCCCCTCGGCATCGCTCACCCACAGATAGCGGAACTGCACCGCGCTGGCGCGCGCGTCGGTCAGCGGCAGCCGCGCCGTCACCTTCGGTTCGAGCGGCGCCGACAGGTCGACCACGACGAGCCCGCTGTCGGCGGCGATATAGGCATGGTCGCCCGCCAGCGTAACGTGCCGCGCGCCCGCGAGCAGATTGTCGGGGTTCCAGGTCAGCGCCCGCGACAGCTTGTTGTTGCGGAATTCGCCGTCGGCCAGCGTGTCGATGTCGACGAGGATCAGCCCCTCGACGCTGTCGGTGACGACCGCATAGCGATAGAGCGGGTGCAGCGCCTGCTCGTGATTCTGCGGGAAATGCTTCCGGATGAAGTCGTTGCGTTCCATGCTGATCGGCTGGTTGGTGCCGATCGCCATGCAGGTCGCGTTGCGGGTCTTCACATGCGTGTCGTGGCCGAGCGGCGAGAAGGGCGCGCGCGTGATGCGTTCGGAAAAGCCCTTGTTGCCGATCGAGGCGACGTCATAGACGCGGAAACCGCCCTTGCCCTCTGCCACGAACATATATTCGCCGCGCTGCTGGAGGCAGTTCACCCGGCCGCTCGTCCCCTGCACGATATTGCGGAATTCCTCGAGTGCGCGGCTCTCGCCCGATCCCTTCCTGTCGAAGGTCTTGCCGCGCACCCAGTTCTTCAGTTCGCGCCCGTTCCGTTCGACGTGCAGTCGCCAATAGTCGGGATAGGCGTATTTCTGCAGATAGCTGCCGATCACCGCCTGCGGCTCTTCCCATTCGGTGACGCGCGTCGCCTGGAAACCGTCCTCCAGCCCCGACCAGACGTTGAGCCCGACGAAGTTGACGAAATTGGTGCCCATCAGCAGCAGCTGCGACATGATCGCATTATTGTCGTCGGCCGCCGACAGGTGGCAATCGGTGCATTGCTTGGTTTCCTGGCGGCGGACCGTGTGCGGGAAGTGCGGCGCGAAGGCCTGGCTGGAGAAGCCCGCGGCCGAGATCGGCGGCTGCTGCACATAGATGCGCTCGCGGTTGACGTTGGTCGACGACAGGATCAACGCCGACGACGAGCGCACCGGCGCGATGATGCCGCGCGGGTTGCCGTCGGCGTCGGGCTCGCCCGGCTTGGTGAGCTGGTGCCGGCCAAGCTGGAACATCTCGTCGCGTGCCACCTGCGGGTTGTAGGTAGCGAAGTTCCGCGATTCCTCCCCTTCGAAATGGTGCGAGCTGGTCTTCCAGTTCGCCTCGATCGGCAGGTGGCAGCCGCCGCAGCTCGTCGTCCACGACAGGTGGCAGGTAAAACAGGTCATGCGGTCGTCGCCATGCGCGCGATCGGCCTTTGGCACCCCCGGCCCCCAGGCGAAGCTGCCGTCGTCGGCGCCCGATCGCGACATCAGCTTGGCGCGCGCCGCCTTCGCGTTGAAATGCGGCCCCGGCGTCACCGCCTGCTTGACGAGGCTGACCTGCCATTCGAGCTTCGGATCGACGATCGAGCGCTGGATCAGCCCCGTGACCTCACCATCGTCGTCATAGCGGAATTCGAAGCGGCGCCGGCCATCGGGGTTGCGGAGCAGCGCAAGGTTGGTCCCCTGCGGCCGCGCCGCGACATTCGAGGTCAGCAGGTTGGGCAGCGCGTCGGCGGTGCCGTGGCAATCCTTGCAACCGATCTCGATCGCATTGGCGACCTCGCCCTGGATATAGCCGTTGCCGTGCGAATCCTGCGCGAAATGGCAGTCGGCGCACTGCATGCCCTTTTCGGCGTGGATGTCCATCATGTGGACCGTCTTGCCGGGGTTGAGGCCGGGGGGCACGAACTTGCCCTCGACCCCCGGCCGGCCCGGATCGGCGCTGACCAGGCAGAGGTCGCGCTGCTTCGCATCGCTGTAGCTCGCGCAGTTCTTGCGCCATTTCTCGGGATCGTTCGGGTCGACGATATGCGCCGTGTCGGTGCCGTAGGTCGCCATATTGCCCTCGGCATCGAGCAGATTGCCGTTGCGGTCGCGCTTGAAGACGCCGCGGAAGTTCCAGCCGTGGCCGTGATAGTCGGCGAACTGCGTCACCCTGTTCGTGTCGTTGACGTCATAAACGTCGCGCAGGAACTCAACGTCGGACCACAGCCCGCGCGGCCCCGCTCCTTCCGGGTTGCGTTCGAGCGTCCGGTGCATCTCGGCCGCGGTCGGATAATGCTGTTGCTTGTAGATGCGCTGATAGTCGGCGTCGCTCATCCCCGGCGGGCGCGGCGCGGTATTGTCCGGGCCGGGCCACAACTGCGGCGCGTCCGATTCATAGTCCCACATCGTGTAGCCGAGATAGGAATTCAGGAAGATGTTCGGCTGGTGCATGTGGCAGGTCATGCACTGCGAGGTCGGGATCGCGCGGGTGAAGGCGTGGGTCAGCGGATGCCCCGATTCGCCCCGCTCGCGCGCCGGGGCCGCCGGGTCGATCAGCGCGCCGTGGCCGCCATCATGGTCGTCGCCTTCGGGCTTCGCCTTCTTGCCGGCGATCGTCGGGTCGATCGTCGCACTCTCTCCGTCGCGGCCATATGGGGCATAGATCAGGCTGTGCCGCGGCTCGCGGTCGTTGGCATAGACGACATGGCACCCCGCGCAGCCCGAATGGCGGTAGTCACCGGGCTGGTCGTTGGTGCCCATGAACCACATATAGGGGTCGTTGAGGCGCGTCTTGTGGATGTTGAGCACCGCGATCGCGACGCGCAGCCCGGTGCCCGGCCCGCGGTTCGACTGTTTGAGGTCGGGGCGCCCCGGCTCCTCGAGCCGCTGGATCTGCCCGGTCGGGTTGGGTAGCCCGACCTCGGCGAACTGGGTGCTGACGTTGCGCCCGCCGCGCTCGAAGACGCGGAACACATCGCTGGGCGGCATCACGTTCCAGCGCGGCAGCGGATAGATTTTGGCAAGCGCGCCGCGCTTCTTTTCCGCGTCGGTCAATATCTTGTCGAAACCGAAGTTCGGCTTGCACGCCTCCTTATACTCTTCGGCGGTCAGCAGCGAAGAGGGCGACAATACGCAGGCCGCCACGCCCTCGCGCGTATAGGCTTCCCCGAACAGCGAGTTCTTGAACGGCAGAATGCCGTTGTTGTAGGCGCCGCCCGCCCAGAACATCGCCGCCGTCGCCATCAGCGACCGCTCGGCCGCCTCGATCGTCTCCTGATGGCAGGCGCCGCACGCCTCGCGCGCGACGCGATAGTCGCTGGGGTTGACGAAGCGGATGAATTCGGGCGCCTCCTTGTTGAGCAGCGTGTAGCTGCGCTTCGGGTTCGCCGAGGTGTCGCCCCACGCGCCCGGCAGCGTCGGCTGCGGGTGGGCGCGCGCCATCACCGCGCGGTTGCGCGGATCGTCGTAGCCGAGGCGCGGGTCGCCGACCTGAGCCGCGTCGCCGCCATGGCAGTCGGTGCAGCCGAGCCGCACCGCGGGGCTCGCGTGCATCGTCGGCCGGTCGGTGCGGACGTGGCAGCTGTAGCAGCCTTCCGACTTCGCCATCATCTCCGCCTCGCTCTGCTCGCGCGGGGCGGGCGGGGTGAAGCGATACTCGACCTTGACCGGCTTTTCCCCCTCGGACGCGCGTGCGGCATGCGGGCCGGCCGCGAGCATCGTCAGCACGAAGGCGAAGAGGGCGAGGAGCGTGCGGATCATCGGCTAGAAACTCAGCACCAGATTGGCGAGGATCGACACATAGGCATCGTCCCGCGCCTTATTTTCGAACAGGTCCCTGAACCCTTTGCCGGGGAGCAGGACCGCGGCGCTCAGGCGCCCGACGATATTCTGTGTCGCCTTGGGCCGCCAGATGCCGGCGACCGACAGGTCCCAGCCGATGTCGGTCGGGATCGACCCTTCGCTGCGCAGCACCTGCAGCGTCGCGGTGTCCTGGAACCACAGATGGTTGAAATTGGTGCTGACCCGCACCTCGGGCGACAGGTCGAAATCGCCCCCCGCGCCGACCAGGATCGTGCCGGGGTTGTTGAAATTCGACTGCCCCTCTTCCTTCGACGAGCGCAGCGAATTGAGGATGCCGTTGCGGCCGTTGATCGCGATCGCACGCCCGCCGCCCGCGAGCGGGATCGTCTGGCGGATCCAGTAGCTGGTGTCGGCACCGGCGAAGACCGGATTTTCGAAGATCGCGTCGAAGCCGCCTTCGACGTCGTCATAGGGATCGCCGTCGCCCGTCGCGTAGAGGCCCGAGAGGCGGAACCGCATCCAGTCCTGATCGTAGCTGAGTTCGGCCGCCGCGAGCCCCGCGCGGATGCGGGCCGGGCGGCTGGTGAAGATGCTGTTGCGATCCCGTCCCAGCGCGGCATAGAGGCTGGCGGTCAGGTTGAGGCGCCCGATGCGCCCGTCGGCGCCATAGCCCAGATAGACGACGTCGTATGACCGCCCGCGCAGATCGCCGAGCAGCGCCGGCCGCACGGGAAAGCCGTTATGGTCGATCTGGATGTCGCTGCGTTCGCGGTTGATGTTCCACGTCGCGCTGATCTGGCTGGTCAGGCCGACGAACGGGAAATCCTGCCGATAGAGATTGGCGGTGAGGACGAAATCGTCGCGTGGCGTCTGGGTGACGTCGTTGAGGCCGCTGTTGGTGTCCTTTTCCAGCCGCCAGAAGGCCGCGAGATTATATTGGAAGCGGTTGTTGTCGCGATTGCCGAACAGGCGGATGCCAAGCTGGCTGTCGTTGAACAGGAAGCCGCGAAAATCGCTCTGGAACGGCTGGATGCCGACGCGGATCGAATGGAAGTCGTAGCGATCGCTGTCGTTGCCCAGATGCTTGTCGACGAAGGCTTCCTGCACCCCCAGGAACGCGTCGGTGCGATGGCTGGGCCGCGACGGACGCACGTCGAGCACGCGCCGTTCAGGCACGTCGACATGATTGACATTATAGGCGAGCGTCAGGCGATATTCGACGTCGGGCGGCTTGAACGCGGTGTTGCCCTTGATCAGCGCGAAGCCGCCGATCAGCGTCTGCGACAGCACGACACTGCGGTTCTTCCCGAACACGTCGAGGCTGCCCGGGCGCGCCGACGTCTGGATGCCGTTCGGGATCGGAAAGGTGCGCGGTTCGACCACCGTGTCCGAAATCAGGTTGGCGACGAAAAACCAGTCGTCGCCCCTGATCGGTAGCCACTTCACCTTGTCACGGTCGATCGGCCGGTCGCCCTTCAGCGTGTTCTGGTGATAGGGGTCGAACCAGCGTTCCTTGACCACCCCCAGCGTCTCGATCAGCCGCCAGCGGTCGGGGATCGGAAGCTGATCCTCGATCCCCGGAAAGGCCTGCGGCGGCGGCGGCCGCAGCGCGCCGACATTGTCCTGGCTGGGCCGTTCGGGAAGGTGGGGGCGATAGCCCGGCCGGCGACGCCCGTCGAGAATCCGGGTGACGAAATCGTCGTCGAGCATTTCCTTCCATTCGACCGGCGGCGGGGGCGGCACCGGTTCGTCGGCTTGCGGCGCGGCGGCATCCGCCTCAACCGCCGGCACTGCGGCGGTGGGCGGTGCCGAGGGGGGCTCGCCGGCGGGCGCGCCCTGTGCGGCCAGGCTGGCGACGATCGGCCAAAGGCTTGCCCCCGCGCTCATCGCCTACAGCCCGTCGCAGACATTCTGCTGCGCCGTGTCGAGGAAGGGCGCGAACGGACAGGCGATGTAGCGCAGGCGCACCGTCTTGCCGTCGGCGAGGCGCACGACGACCCGTTCGGCGCGCATCGCGGCGGGTGCATTGCCGATGCCGCCGACCCGCGCACCGCCGTTATGCACGCCGAGGAAGCTGATCATGTCGTCCTGGTCGATGCCGTCGCCCGACACCCCGATCGCCCCGACGAGCCGGTCGCCGCGATAGATGGGAACCGAACCCGGAAAGATCTGGATGCCGTTCTGCAGGCGGTTCATGTCCGGCGCGACATCGGGAAGCGTCGTGCAGCGCTGCGGCGTGTCGGTCGCGCTCGCCCCCGACACGAAGCCGAGGTGCTGGCCGAGGTTGCCGATGATCAGCGCCGACTGGAGCCCGGTGGAAAAGGGATTGAACTGCGCGATCGGGCGCGACAGCGGCCCGTTCGGCCGCCCGACCTCACCATCGGGGAAATAGGGGCGCGACAGATTGCCGTTGGCGCGGTCGGGGAAGGCGATGGTGCCGGTCAGCGCCGCCGGGTCGTTCAGGAAGCTGCGCAGCGCGGGAACAAACTGGCGCACGTCGGCGCTGGCGTTGGCGCTGAGTTCCGCGCCCGCCTGCGCGCCCGAAAAGAAGGCGGCGGTGCGCGCCTTCTGCAAGCTGACGTCGGTGCCGAAGATCGGCGCGTCGGGCGAGCGCACGATGCCGAGCGGCGCGCCGTGCGTGTCGACGACGCTGATCGACACCTGCGCGCGGCTGTCGAGCGGACGGCGAATCTGCGCGCGCGCGCGGCTCATCACCGCGAACGCCTCTTCCAGCACCGCGCGCACCTCGGCCTCGGTGAGCGGCGCGCCGTTGGTCGCGCCGTCGGTGCCGGCGCGGATCGGATAGCGGTTGGCGCCGCTGCCGTCCGACAGCACGAACGCGTCGCGGTTTGAAAATTCGGCGCCGGTCGCGGGCCGAATGCCCGACGCCTCGCTGCCATAGACGGTTCCGGCGACGATCGCCGCGCCGGCATAGCCGATGACCGCGACGAGATTGCCGGCGGTGCCGTTCAGGCTCGCAAAGCTCGCGCCGCCGCCTGCCTTCAGCCCCGCATAGCTGGCGTCGGAAAAGCGCAGGGTCGTGCCGTCGATGCTGATCCGGTCGGCAAGGATGCCGGCCGGCGCCTCGAACCCGCGCGTGCCGGCGAGCGCGATTGCCTCCTCGGCATCGTCGTCGATGTCGAGGATGTCGGGATCGCTGCCGTAGATGCCGTCGCCCATCACGCCGATACCGCCGACGAGCACGCCATTCTTGTAGAGCGGGAAGCCGCCCGGATCGGCGGCGAGGCCGAGCGGCGAGCGCTTCGGCCCGATCAGCGCCGCGCCGCCCGCCGCGCCGAAACGCGCCGACAGGTCGCTGCACGGCAGCTGGCTGAACTGCACCCCGAACAGCGGCCCGCTTTCCAGCCCCACGGTGGTCGGCGCGGGCGGGAAATGCTGCTGGACGATCATGCTCGCGGTGCGGGTCGAAAAGGCGTTGCCGCCGCTCGACAGGTAGGCGCCGGTGATCGCCTTGGCGATTGCGCCGCCCTCGGCCGGGACGGTGACGTTCTGCGCGTCGATGCTGTCGCCGTTCGGTGCCGGCGAGGTCGTCGCGGTCGCGCGCGCGCCGGTCATGCGAAAGACGCCGAGGACATTGCCGACGCGGTCGGTCACCGCGATCACCGACGGCAGCCCGCGCGCCTGCGCCTCTGCAATCGCCTGCGCGAGGATCGTCTGCACGTCGGCGACGCTCAGCGCTTCGGCGGCGGGCGGGACATAGACGCCGGTCGGCGTCGGCGTGGGGGCCGGGGTCGGGGCGGGCGACGGGGTCGGCGTCGAACTGCCGCCGCCGCCCCCGCACGAGGCGAGCAGCAGCGAGGCCATGACCGCCCGCGCGGAGGCGCGGAAAAGGGACGGGCGGATCGTCATCTCACCGTAGCGCCCGGATCGCTTGCACCGCGCGGCCCAGCGCCGCCTGGAATTCGGAGGGCTTGTAGCTGTTGGGGTCGGCGACCGCGGTATAGGCACGGTCGATGTCGCTGCGGATGCCCGCCGCCGCGCCGACCGTGACGCGCCCCGAAGAGACCATCGCGCCGAGCAGCGTGTCGACCCCCATCACCGCCTGCTGCGACCCCGCATAGTCGGTGAAGCGATCGCTGACCGCCTTCGCGGCGATCGCGTCGACCATCGTGAAGGTATCGGTGCCGGCGAAACGGCGCGCGGCGAAGGCGCCCTTGAGCGCCGCGACCGTCTGCGCGAGCTGCGCCGCCGCGGCGACGGCGCTCGGCCGGTCGGTCGCCATCGCCCGGTGGAACGCCGCGCTGCGCGTCGCGAGCTGGTCGGCGAGCGCGGGCGCCGCGACGCGCGCCGCCGCCGCCAGCATGATCAGATTCTCGTCATTATAGGGCGGCATGCCCTCGGGGATGCCGGGGCGGCCCGGATTATCGAGGCTCGTCTTCACCGGCTTCGCCTGGTCGTAGATGCGGCGGTGGCAGCTGTGGCAGTCGAGGAAAAAGAACTCGGGAAAAATCCCTTCGGTTCCGCGCTTCGACTGGAACAGCGCGAGGCTGCGTTCGAGTGCGGTCGCCTGCCCCACCGCCCACATCTGGACATGGTCGGTGCGCCCCGACGGCGCCCCGAACTTGCGCCAGCCATAATCCTCATCCTCCTGATGATGCGCCTGGAGCGAGGAAAAGAGGTCGAGTTCGAACGAGATGCGCGGATGCCCGGCGGCCATGATGCGGTGAGTGACGAACTGCCCCTCGCCCGCCGCGCTGAAATGGCAATCGACGCATACGCCGGCGCGCACCACCGGGTCCTCCAGCTTGCGCAGGCCGGCGCGCAGATTCGCCAGATGCTTCTCGCGCATCTCCGCACCCGGATCGGCGTTGGTGCCGACGCCGGCATAATGGCTTGCGATCCAGCCGCCCGCCGGACCGTGGCACGATTCGCAGCTCACTCCGTCGGCGAGCGGCGCGGTGCCGCGGCTGACGGCGGCGTCGCTGTGACAGCCGAGGCACATCGGCGCCCGCGCCGGATCGCCGATGCCGAGGTTGCGCGCGATGAACTGGCTGCGGCCATTACCGAGCACCGCCCAGGCGCGGCTGTGCGCGCCGCCGGGGGTGGAGGGGTCCTGCCAGCGCATCAGCTCGTCCTGGCGAACGACGGTGCCGTCGCCTTCCATCCGGCCGTGGCAGGTCGATCCCGCGCAGGACGCGACGCCCAGGAAGCGCCCGCCGCTTTCGCCCTGCGACCGCGCGGGCGGCGCGGCGATCAGGGTCGCCGCCGTCAGCGCGATCAGCAGCGCCGCAAGGGCCGCCATCGCGGCCCACGGCCGGTCGCTGCGTCCCGTGCCAGCGTGCATCCTCATTCCCGCCATCCCCCGTTGCCCCGTTCGTGCCCTAGGGTCTGGGCCGGCGCCGCGCAAGCGGCCGGGTCGCGGAGTCGTCCTCCGTCACCGTCGATCGATCGACGTGGTCTGAAACTGCCATGGCACCTGCCCCCTGCAAATCGGGAAATCCGGTGCGACCCCTTGTTTTGCGATTTTATCGTTGACCGACCTTGATCCTCAAAGGCTACACCATCGCCGGGCAAAGGCAATATGCCTGCGATCACAGCCGGGATTTTCGAGGGGCAAAAATGAACGAGAGCAAGAAGATGACGGCCACCAACCGCGCGATCCTGATCGCCGCCTTCCTGCTGCTCGCGGGCGCCGTCGGCTATGCGCTGTGGCGCGATGCGCGGTCCGCCGCCGGCGTCCCGGCGGGAATGGCCGCTGCCGACGCGCCGCCATCCGACCGCCTCGCCGCGCTCGAGGCGCGGACCCGAAGCAACCCGGGCGACGCCGAGGTATGGACCGCGCTCGGCGCGGCGCGCTTCGACCTAGAGGATTATCCGGGGGCGGCCGAAGCCTATGAACGGGCCGTCGCCCTCGCGCCGAAATCGGCGGGGCTGTGGTCGGCGCTCGGCGAGGCGCGCGCCTATTCGAGCAAGCGCGACCCGCTGCCCCCCGCGGCGCTCGAGGCGTTCGAAAAAGCGATTGCGCTCGATCCGCAGGACCCGCGCGCGCGCTATTTCATGGCGGTGAAAAAGGATCTGGCGGGCGACCACCGGGGCGCGATCGACGCCTGGTTCGCGCTGCTCGCCGACACGCCGCAAGGCGCGCCGTGGGAAGCCGACCTGCGCCGCACGATCGAGCAGGTCGGCGCGATCCACAAGATCGACGTCGCGCCCCGCCTTGCCGCGACGCAGGCGCGCCCGCTGAAAGCCGAGGAGATGCCCGTCGCCGCGCGCGCGATCCCCGGCCCCAGCCGCGCCGACATGGAAGCCGCCTCGCAGCTTCCCAAGGGCCAGCAGGACGCGATGATCGAGGGCATGGTCGCCAGCCTCGAAGCGAAGCTGAAGGCCGACCCGTCCGACGTCGACCGCTGGATCATGCTGATGCGCAGCCGCATGACGCTGGGCGAGACCGCGAAGGCGGCGCAGGCGCTGAAGGATGGCGTCGCCGCCAACCCCGCGGCGGCGGCGCGGATCAAGGCGCAGGCGCGGATGCTGGGCGTGCCGGGGACGTGAGTTTCCGTTTCAGGCGGAGGCGCGAAACGCCTATCCCGCCATCAGCGCCGCATTGCCGCCCGCGGCGGTGATGTCGGTCGAGATCGACTTTTCCTCCGCGAAACGGTGCAGATAGTGCGGGCCGCCGGCTTTCGGACCGGTGCCCGACAGACCGCGGCCGCCGAAGGGCTGCGAACCGACGATCGCGCCGATCTGGTTGCGGTTGACATAGACGTTGCCGACCTGCGCGCGCGCCGCGACATGCGCCGCGACCGCGTCGATGCGGGTATGGATGCCGAGCGTCAGGCCGTAGCCCGAGGCGTTGATCGCATCGATCAGCGCGTCGAGTTCGCCGCCCTTCCACGTCGCGACATGCAGCACGGGGCCGAAAATCTCGCGCTTGAGGTCGGTGACATGGTCGAGCCGGATCATCACCGGCGGCACGAAGGTTCCGCCATCGGGCAGCACCGTCCGTGCGGCTTCGGCGATCACGCGGCCGGCGCTGCGCGCCTCGGCGACATAGGCGGCGATATTCGCCTGCGCCTCGGCATCGATGATCGGGCCGACGTCGGTCGAGAGGATCGCCGGATCGCCGACGTTCAGTTCGGCCATCGCGCCCGCGACGATCGCGATCATCGTCTCCGCCACATCCTCCTGCACGCACAGCAGGCGCAGCGCCGAGCAGCGCTGCCCCGCCGACTGGAAGGCCGATGCCACCGCGTCGCGCGCCACCTGTTCGGGCAGCGCGGTCGAATCGACGATCATCGCGTTGGCGCCGCCGGTCTCGGCGATCAGCGTCGCGATCGGGCCGTCGCGCCCGGCGAGGCCGCGGTTGATCATCCGCGCGACCTCGGTTGACCCGGTGAAGGCGACGCCGATCAAATCCGGGTGCCCCGTCAGCGCCGCGCCGACCGTTTCGCCGCGTCCGGGCAGATAGTGGAGCACGTCGCCCGGCACGCCGGCTTCGAGCAGCAGCGCCACCGCGGCGTGCGCGATCAGCGGCGTCTGTTCGGCGGGCTTGGCGAGCACCGCATTGCCCGCGGCGAGCGCCGCCGACACCTGGCCGAGGAAGATGGCGAGCGGGAAGTTCCACGGGCTGATGCAGGCAAAGACGCCCTTGCCTTCGAGCATCAGTTCGTTGCGCTCGCCCGTCGGGCCGGGGAGCGCGACGGGATGGGCGAAATCGGCGCGCGCCTGCGCCGCGTAATAGCGCAGGAAATCGGTCGCCTCGCGCACCTCGGCGATCGCGTCGGCGAGCGTCTTGCCCGCCTCGTCCATCGCGAGGCCGAGGAAGAAGGCGTCGCGTTCCTCCAGCAGGTCGGCGGCGCGTTCGAGCCGTTCGGCGCGAAAGGCGCCGCCGGCGAGGCTCCAGTCGCGTTGCGCGGCGCGCGCCGTCGCGACCGCCGCGTCGACCGCCGCGGCATCGGCCTCGATCACCTGGCCGACGGTCGCGCCGGTTGCGGGATTGCGCACCGGCTCGGGCCGGCCATCCCGCGCCGCGCCGCCAACAATCGGGGCGGCGACCACGTCGCCACGCCGCGCCCCGGCGATCGCGGCCATCAGCGCCTCGGGCACCCCCGGATCGCCGAGGTCGTAGCCGCGCGAATTGCGCCGCGCCGGGTCGAACAGGTGCAGCCCGGTGGGGATGGTCGTCGGAACGCTCGCGATGCTGCGCGGGTCGACCGCAAGGTCTTCCGCGGTCACCTCGGGATCGGAGAACTGGTGCACGAAGCTGGAATTAGCCCCGTTTTCGAGCAGCCGGCGGACGAGATAGGCGAGCAGGTCGCGGTGCGTCCCCACCGGCGCATAGACGCGCACCGGGCGCGGCGGCGGCGACAGCGCGAGGATCGCGTCGTGGGCGCCCTCGCCCATGCCGTGCAGGCGCTGCAATTCGTAATCGGCGCCGTCGAACAGTTCGGCGACGAAGGCCAACGTCATCGCATTGTGGCTGGCGAAGGCGGGGAACAGGCAGTCCTGGCATTCGCGCAGGATCTGCGCGCAGACCATATAATTGAGATCGGTGTGATTCTTCGCGGTGAACACCGGGAAATCGTCGAGGCCCAGCGTCTGCGCGCGCTTGATCTCGGTATCCCAATAGGCCCCCTTGACGAGCCGCATCGACAGCTTGACCCCGCGCGCCCGCGCCTTGGCGGCGACCCAGCGGATCACTTCGGGCGCGCGCGGCTGATAGGCCTGGATGACGATGCCGAGCCCGGCCCAGTCGTCGGCCAGCCCCGCGTCGATCAGCGCGGCATAGACGTCCATATGCGGTTCGAGCCGGTCGCTTTCCTCGGCGTCGATCATCAGCGGGATGTTGACCGCGCGCGCGGCGCGCGCGAGTTCGACGACATTGGGGATCAGCTCGTCGCGGACGCGGTCGCCCTGCAGATATTCGTAGCGCGGGTGGAGCGCCGACAGCTTGATCGATATGCCGTGGTTGGCGAAAGGATCGCCCGGCCGGGCATCGCGGCCGATGCGCGCGATCGCCGCGGCATAGCTGTCGTAATAGCGCCGCGCGTCCTCCGCGGTGCGCGCCGCTTCGCCCAGCATGTCGAAGCTCGCGAGCTCCGTCTTCGCCTTGTCGGCGCGCTTGACCGCGGCATCGATCGTCTGGCCCATCACGAACTGCTGGCCGAGCAGCTTCATCGCCGCGAGCGCCGCCTGCCGGATCACCGGCTCGCCCGAGCGCCTGACCATCGCCTTGAGCAGGGTCAGCGGGTTCGCTTTGCTGCCGAGCGCGTCGAGCATCAGCGTCGCCGAACCGAGCGACAGGCCGCGCGCCGAGAGCGCGACGATCAGCGGGCTGTCCTCGTCCTCGCCCTCGTTCCAACGGCGTCCGGCGATCTTGTCGCGAATCAGCGCATTGGCGGTCGCGCTGTCGGGAACGCGCAGCAGCGCCTCGGCGAGGCACATCAGCACGACGCCTTCCTCGGTCGAAAGACGGTAGCGATTCATCAGCTGCGCGACGAGCGTCTCGCGCTCGCCCTCGGCCTTCGCCTTGCGAATCAGCGCGAGACCACGCCGCGTCGTCGCCTCGACAGTCGCGGGCGAATCCGCCAGCGCACGCCGCAGATCGGTGACGATTTCGGTTTCGGGGCGGCGAGCGAGGGCGCGAAGAGCCGCGCGGTCGGGGGCGATGGTCATGGCTCGTCATAACAGAAAGCCATTGGTCGATCTGCCCTGATATGAAGCAATTATTTTACGGTTTGACCAAAATATGGACAGAAGTTAGGCAAAATGGATGAAGAAAGACGGCATCATAGTGGAATTGGATGAGTTCGACCGCAAGATCATCGCGATCCTGGGGCGCGACGGACGCATCACCTATACCGAGCTCGCGCAGCGCGTCGGCCTGTCGAAGACGCCCTGCCAGCAGCGGGTCAGGCGCCTGGTCGACAGCGGGCTGATCATCGGTTTCCGGGCGATCGTCGATCCCGCCAAGGTCGGCCTCGATCATGTCGCCTTCGCCGAGGTCAAGCTTTCCGACACGCGCGAGGAGGCGTTGCGCGAATTCAACGCGGCGGTGCGGCGGATTCCCGAGGTCGAGGAATGCCACATGATCGCGAGCGGCTTCGACTATCTGCTCAAGGTCCGCACCCCCGACATCCGCCGTTATCGCATCGTGCTGGGCGAGAAGATTTCGAGCCTGCCGCACGTCGCAAGCACCTCGACCTTCGTCGCGATGGAGACGATCTGCGAATCGGCGCGCTAGGACGGATCGTCCGAGCTTGCAGAGCCGCGTGCTCCCGCGCAGGCGGGAGCCCAGAGCTTCGAAGAGCCGGGGCCGGCGTCACAGCGCTCTGGGTCCCCGCCTTCGCGGGGACACGGCGTGGTAAACTCTGTCCTGTCTGGCTTGAATCGGACCCATCCCCTGAAGGGGAGGGGCTTATCAGGCCGCCTCAACCTGGACAGGACAGATCATAAATGCCGGTTTTGATTTACGCGCTCCGACGCGCATCGGAAGCCGCAGCGAAAGGCGTCAGGGCGCCGTAGGGGTAAGCGGCTTGACCATGCGCAGCAGCGGGATGTCGACGCTGCCGACGCGGTCGATCACCGCCTCCTTCGCCCGATAGCCGCAGGCACGATAGAGCGGCTCGCCCGCCATCGTCGCCATCAGTTCCGCCGCGCGGAAACCCGCCGCGGCCGCCGCCGTCTCCGCCGCCGCCAGGATATGGCGCCCGACCCCGCGCCGCGTGAAATCGGGGTGGGTATACATGGCGCGTACCCGCGCCGCCTCGTGCGCCGGGTCGAGCAGGCGTGGTTCGCGCAGCCCCGCGCTTCCGTCGTTGCCATAGAGGGTGGCGCGCCGGCTCCAGCCCCCGCACCCGGCGACGCATCCGTCGATCTCGACCAGGAAATAGGTGCCGTCCTCGACGAGCTGCCGGTCGAGCCCCATGATCGCATGGCTCGCGACGACCTGCGCGGGATCTAGAAAGCCTTGCTGCAACTCGTCGATCGCGCGGGTCATCACCCCGCGCATCGCGGCAAGATCGTCGAAGGTCGCAAGGCGGCAGGACAGGTCGGACATGGCAGCCATCGGGAGAAAGAGGAAACCGCCCTGCGCCTTCGGACCGCGACCCGCAAGCCCCGTTTTTCCATCTCCTGTCAGCCTTTGTCATCATTGCGACGAACATCGTCACCGGACAGGACCCCCGCCCGAATCCTAGATCGTGCCGGACCCAACGACCGGACGGATTCACCCTATGCCGAACAGATTCCTGACCCTTGCCGCGCCGATCGGGCTGGCGCTGCTCGCGCCGCTGGCCGCGCAGCCGGCGCACGCGGCCCAAACGCCGACGACTGCCAGCCCAGCCGCCGGCGCCTATGCCGAGCTTGCCGCCGAAGCCGACCGGCGCGCCGGCGATCCCGATTTCGACTATCGGCTCGGCATCGCCGCGCTCGACGCGGGCCATTATGGCGAGGCGGTGATCGCGCTGCAGCGCGTCCTTGCGGTGCAGCCCGGCAATGCGCAGGCGCGCGCCGAACTGGCGCGCGCCTATGCGATGGCGGGCGACATCGACACCGCGCGGCAGGAATTCGCGACCGTGGTCGACGATCCCAGCCTGCCCGATCCGGTGCGCCAGCGCTTCACCGGCTTCGTCCGCCAGTTCGACCGGCAGATCGGGGGCGGCGGGTCCGACGTGTCGGGGTTCCTCGACGTCCGCGCCGGCTATGACGACAATATCAACGCCGCGACCGACCTGACCACCATCGTCATCCCGTTGTTCAGCTTCCTCGGCCCCGGCACGCTCGGGCCCGGTGCGGTGGCGCGCGGCGACGAATATTACGAAATCCAGGGCGGCGTGTCGGGCGTCACCGCGATCGGGCGGCAGGACCGGCTGTTCGCCAGCGCGCTCGGCAACTGGCGCGACAATGTCGACAGCCGCGCCTTCGACCAGGCGGCGCTGACCGGCACCGCGGGCTATGCCCACAGCTTCGCCAACCGCGATGTCGTCTCGCTGTCGGGGCAGGTGCAGAAATTCTGGCTCGGCCACGACGGCTACCGCACCTCTTACGGCGTCATCGGCCAATATACGAAGCCGCTCGCCGGCGGCCGCGCGCTGACCCTGTCGGCGCAGTGGAACCGGTTCGATTACGACGGCGCGCCGCTGCGCGACGCCGACCGCTATGCCGTCGGCGTCGGCTATGTGACGCGCACGCTCGCCGCGGGCGTGTCGGGCGGCAAGGAAGAGACGCGCCGGCAGGTGGGCGACGCCGAATCGAACTGGTTCGCCGGCGCGAACATCGGCGGCGAGTTTCCCGTCGCGGCCAGGGTGGCGCTGGTCGCCGGCGCGGCCTTCGACCTGCGCCGCTACGACCAGCCCGACGCGCTGTTCCTGACCCGCCGCAAGGACGAACGGGTCGATTTGACCGCCGGGGTCAAGGTCGCGCTGACCGACGCCCTCTTCTTCCAGCCGCGCGCCACCTGGTCGCGCAACTGGAGCAACATCGCCCTTTACGATTACGAGCGCTGGACCGTGTCGGCCGGCCTCCGCCTCGAATTCTGATCCGCGGGAGAATATCGCCATGACCCCTAATCCGAAGCTTCGCCTCGGCGCCGCGCTGATGGTCACCGCCTCCAGCCTGTCGCTCGCCACCCCCGCGTTCGCCGCGCACATCCTCTTCTCGTCGAAAGGCGAGACGCAGCCGCAGATCGGCGAGCGGGTCAACCAGACCGCGGGGCTAAAGCAGGTCCGGCTGGACGACGGCGCCGTCGTGTCGGTGCTCGACACCGCCGATTATCGCATCAATGCCGACGGAACGGTCGACCTCTATGCCGGCAGCGTGACGGTCGCCGGCGGCGACGCCATGACGATCGTGCGGATGCCCGACGGGGTCGAGGGGCGCGTGAGCGGGCGCGGATCGGCGGCAAGCTTCAGCGTCGCCGCCGACGGCGCCGCGCGCGGCCATGTGCTGACCGGACAGGCGTTCATCGGCCGCGCCGACGCGCTGCGCCGCTTCGGCACCGGCGAGATGTTCGCGGTCGCGTCGGGCAGGAAGCCCGAGCTGGTCGTGTCGAACGGGGCGCAGACCACCCCCGACGCGAGCGACGATGCGGCGCAGGTCGCCGCCATGGCCGCGGGCGGCCCGGCGGCGGCGGCGCAGAACGGCGTGCCGGTGACGCTGGGCGATGCGCTCGCCGCCGCGGGCGCGTCGAGCGACATATTGGCGGCGGCACGACGCGTCGACGCCGCGGTCGCCAACCCCGCGATCGAACGCTTTCCGAGCGGCGACCTCGCGCGGCTGGTCGCCGCCGCAGGCGGGCTGGAGCGCGCCTATGGCGGCACGCCCTTCCCCGCCGCGCAGGCCGACATCATCCGCACCTATCTGGGCTGGCTCGCCTCGGGGCGCGGCGGTGCCGACTTCCTCACCGCCTATGCCGGCTTCCTCGGCCAGTATCTCGACCTGATCCGCTCGGGCGCGGCGCCGTCGCGCTTCGAACGCGCGAGCCTTGCCGACATCAACGCCTTCCTCGCCTATGCGGCGCGCAGCGGACGGCTCGCCGAACTCGGCGCGCGCGACCGGACGCTGGTCGACGCCTATCTCGCCTTCCTGCGCGGGGGCGGCGATCCCGACCGCTTCGGGCAAGGCTTCACCGAACTGACGCAGGCCTATTTCGCCTTCATCCGCGGCGGCGGCGCGCCGGCCGATTTCACGCAGGCGAGCGCCGCGACGCTCGACGCCTATATCCGCTTCCTGTCCGACAGCGGGCTGGCCGAGGCGCTGAGCGCGGCCGACCGCGCGCTGCTCGCCGCCTATCTCGACAAGGGCGGCCTCGCCTTCGCAGGCCAGTATCGCGACGCGCTCGACGCCTATTTCGCATGGCTGGCAAGCGGCCGCCTGCCGAGCGGCTATGCCGCGCTCGACGCGGCGACACTGCGCGCCTATCTCGAGACGCTGTCGAGCGCCGGGCTGCTGACGACGCTGGCGGGCGACAAGGCGCAATTCTATGCCGCCTATCTCGCCTTCCTCCAGGGCGGCGGCGCCCCCGACGCCTTTGCCGGCCTGCCCGCCAATGTCTTCGCGGGCTATGCGAGCCAGCTCGACGCCTATTTCGCCTTCCTCGCCGCGGGCAACCTGCCCTCGGCCTACAACGGCGCCGATCTCGCGCAGCTTCAGGCCTGGCTCGCGCAGCTTCAGGCGGCGGGCGCGCTCGACCGCTTCCTCGGCGAGCGGGCCGATTTCTTTGCCGCCTATCTGGCGTTCCTTCAGGGAGGCGGACAGGCCGATGCCTTCGCGGGACTCAACGCAAACGTCTTCACGGGCTATGCGCAGGCGCTCGCGGCCTATTACGATTATCTGGCGCGCGGCGGCGTGCCGTCGGGCTATACTGCGCTGACGCAGGCGCAGATCCGCGCCTATCTGGCCGCGCTCGACAGCGCGGGCGTGAGCGGGGCCTTCCTCGACAGCCTCGCCGATTTCTATGCCGGCTATTTCGCGTTCGTCGCCGGCGGCGGCGATCCCGATCTGTTCGCCGGACTGCCGGTGCCGCCCGACTATCCCGCCTTCGCCGCCGCGCTCAACGCCTATGCGGCCTTCCTCGCGGGCGGCGGACTGCCCGCCGATTATGACGCGCAGAGCCTCGCGACGCTGCGCGCCTATCTCTCGGCGATCGCCGCGGCGGGGCAGACGGGCGACCTGCTCGGCGCCAATGCCGGGCTGCTCGACGCCTATTTCGCCTATCTGGCCGGCGGCGGCGCGCCCAACGGCTTCGCCGGGCTGCCCGTCTATGCCGACTATGTCGCGGCACTGAACGCCTATTACGCCTATCTCGCCGGCGGCGGCCTGCCGACGGGCTATGCGGCGCTGACGCAGGCGCAGATCAACGCCTATCTCGCAGCGCTCGACGCAGCGGGCGGCTTCGCCTCGCACGCGAGCCTCAACGCCTTCTTCGCGCAATATTACGCCTTCGTGCGCGCTGGCGGCGATCCGCTGAAATATGCCGCGCTGCCGGTCTATTCGGACTATCTCGCCGCGGTGCAGGCCTGGTACGCCTTCGTTCTCGGCGGCGGGCGCCCGTCCGACTATACGGCGCTGACCCCCGAACAGGTCGAAACCTATCTGGCGCTGCTCGGCGACGCGGGGGTGCTTCAGGCGCAGCTTTCCGACACGGCGCTCGTCTTCCTGACCGACTATCTCGCCTGGCTGGGAACCGGCGCCGACCCCGACCAGTTCGCCGGCCTGCCGGTCAACACGCCCCCGGACCCGCAATATAACGGCGTCCCCCAGCCGCCGCGGCTTGCCTATGCGGGCGGCTTCAATCCGGCGACGGCGGTTGTCAATTTCGTCACCACGCTGAACGTCGGCAACGGGCAGACGGTGCCCGGCAGCGAAGCCGGCTTCACGACCACCGCCTATGCGCTGGACGGCGACGGCGGCCTGACCAGCTATACGCGGGCGGGCGGCGTCACACGCACCAGGGGGACGACGACGGTCACCGACATATCGGGCAACGCCGACATCGTGATCGGCCGCTGGAGCGACGGCGTCAACACGGGCGCGAATCCCTTCACGCTCAGCCCCGCCCAGGGATTCCACTATCTGCTCGCGCGGCCGGTCGATGCGAGCTTCGCGCTGCCGGCGCAGGGCGTCATCGCCTATGACATGCTCGCCGCGACGCGACCGACGATGGTCGACGGCTCGCTGCCGGCGGGCGGCTTCGCCGGCGACATGGCGATCGTCCTCGGCGCCGCGCCCAAGGTCGCCTTCGACGCCACGGTGACGATGCCCGGCCTCGTCGGCCAGCCCGACCGGACGTTCCGCTATGCGACCGCCGGCGGCGTGACCGACCCGACCCAGTCCCAGACCGCGCTGACCCTGGCGAGCGGCGGCAATTTCCGCATCCTCGTCCCCGGCGTCGCCGGGGCCGATTGCCAGACGGCCAATTGCCAGTTCGACGCCAGCGGCGTCTTTGCCGGCAACGCAAACCAGCTCGGCCTGACCTATGCCGCCCATAATGATCTGGGCAGCGCCAAGGCGGCGATCGGCGCGGCGATCTTCGGCAACGGCACGCTTTCGGGCGGTCCGCCGCCCGAGCCGACCTTCGTGACCGCCAACCTTCTGAGTTCGGAGGCGCGGCTCAGCTCGACCTACGACGCCTATACCATCCACCCGATCAACCTGTCGGTCACCTCCAGCCCCAATGCGAACCAGGGGTATGAGATCGACGCGAGCGGCGCGATCGTCGGCGTGCGCACCATCGGCACCTATGGCGGGTACGACCGGATCGGCACCGCGACGCACGCCGACAGCGGGGCGAGCGACAGCGGCGTCCTGCAATGGACGCGCTGGACCGGCGGCCTGCTCGACATGCGGCGCAACGCCGGCACCGGCGGCCGCGGACCCGTCACGCTGTCCGATAACCAGGGCTATCACTTCATCGTCGGCGCCCCGGCCACCAACCTGCCCGCTTCGGGGCGCGTCGACTACCAGCTCGTCGGCGGCACACGGCCGACGCAGGGCTATGGCGCGGCTGCGCCGGGCACGCTGGTCAGCGGCGCCGCGGCGGTGCAGTTCGGCACGCAGGCCAAGGTCGGGATCGACCTGGTGTTCGACTATAACAGCGATCGCTTCACGGCCCGGACCGCCGGGGGGCTCGCCAATCTGTCGGCGAGCGAGCTTTCGCTCTCCAACGGGGCCTTCTATGCCATTGGCGCGAACGGCAATGTGACGAGCACGGCCGGCACCTGCACCACCAGCTGCCGGGCGATCTGGAGCGGCTTCCTCGCGGGCCCCGCGGGCAAGGAAATGGGCCTCGAATATGTCGTCCAGCTGGGAACTTCGACCAACGAGGTGATCGGCGCCGCGGCCTTCGAGGCACAGCCCGCCCCGACCTTCTCGACCGGCGAATATACCAATCAGTATATGCTCAACGTGACCTACGCCCGGACCAACGATGCCCATTATAATTCGAAGGTCACTTACGACGCGACCGGGACGGTCACCCAGTGGACGCGCAGCAACGGATCGCCGGTCGGCGTTCAGGCGCAGCATCGCGGCCCCGTGGAGGAAAGCGGCAGCGTCAACGGCGTGATTGGCTGGGCGCGCTGGCTCGACACCAATAATTTCAACACCAGCGACCCCAAGCTGCCCAAGTCGGGCAACCCGATCGTGACGGGCAGCTTCGCGTCGGCGATGCCGACCAGCGGCGGCGTCCAGTATCGGCTGATCGGCAACACGCGGCCGGTCGACCGGGCGGCCAATCTGGAGCCCGGCACCTTCACCGGCAACCTCGCGGTCGATTTCGCGACGAAACAGGTCGGTTTCGATTTCGCCGTCGCCATCGATCAATATGGCTGGGAAGTCCGGACGGCGGGCGGTGCCGCCAACCCGAACAACGGCGGCCACAGGCTGCTGGGGAGCAACCAGGTCGAGTTCGACGGCGCCGCGCTGATCAGCGGCACGACCGCCGCGAGCTGCACGGCCAGCTGTTCGAGCAATGTGCGCGGTGCCCTGTTCGGGCCGGGGGCGTCGCATGTCGGGGTGGGATATTCGATCAACGACGGAAGCCTGGCGTTCAGCGGCGTCGCGGCCTTCGCGGCCCAGCCTCCCGCGCCCCCGGTGCCCTGAGATCGCCGCTTTCCGGAGTCGGATCGAACTCTAACGGCGATTGTCATCTCCCTGACAGCCTTGGTGTGTGGGCCGCGCCGGCCGTGCCCGGCATGATCGGCGCGACCCACAGCAAGGGAGGGAATTGTCATGAAAACGAACGTTACGCCGATCATCGCCGCCGCCGCGCTGCTTGCCGGCACCGCCCCATCGGCGATGGCCGCCGAGCAGGAAGCGGTCGCGCTCAACAAATGCGCGCAAAGCTATGGCTCCATCGCCGTGGTCGAAGGCGACACGCAGGGCTGGTCCGACTACGGCCTCGGCTCGCCGCGCGAGCTGATCAATTCGCTCGCGATCGAATCGGGCTGCTTCACCCCGCACAGCCCGGCGAGCGGCACCCCCGCCGATTTCCTGATGAACGTCGTCGCGGGCGATTCGGAAGAGGTCGACAAGTCAGTCGAGATGGCGAAGTCGGCGGCGGTCGAGGGACTCGTCCGATCGGGCGCCGCAACCAGCATCATCTCCAAGGTGCCGGTGGGCGGCGCGCTGTTCGGCGCCTTCGGCGGCCTCGGCGGCAAGAAGAAGCGCGTCGCGGCGGGCATCAAGCTGCTCAGCCCCGCGACCGGCCAGGCAATCGTCGCGGGCACCGGCGAAGTGCGCAAGACGTCGATCAGCTTCGGCGGCGCCAACGCCTGGTCCGCCGCAGCGAACGCGAGCGGCTACGCCGGCAGCAAGGACGGCAAGATGCTGGTCGAGGCCTTTGTCAAGGCGTTCAACGCCGTCTCGGCACAGGGTTCGGCGATCGCCGCGATCCCGAAGGCCCGGCCGGCGCAGGCCGCCGCGGCGTCAGCGGGAACACAGGTCGCGATCGACACGGTGATGCGCGCGGCCCCCGCCGACGACGCCGCCACGGTGCGCGCGCTGCGCGCCGGGACCGACCTAGTCCCCACCGGCCAGCGCAACGGCCTCTTCATCGAGGTCAAGGACAGCTATGGCACCCAGGGCTGGGTGTCGGTCGAGGACCTTGGCTGAGCGCCCCGCTTGCCCCGGCCCCCTGGCTATGCCAGAAGGGCCGGGGTCGCTTATCCTGGGGGAAGATGGCGCCAACAGCATGGAAACGCTGAAGATCCTGTATGTCGAGGATGACCAGCGCGCGGCCGGCGAGATTCAGGAACTCGCGGCGGCGCGCGGCGATACGCTCGTCTGGGAGAATAGCGGCACCGGCGGGCTGCTGCGCGCTGGGATGGAGAAGTTCGACGTCATCATCCTCGACCGCATGCTCGGCGATCTCGACGGGCTGACCATCCTCCGGCGCCTGCGCGAAAGCGGCGTCGGCACCCCGGTGCTAATGCTGTCGGCCCTCGGCCGCACCAGCGACCGCGCCGAAGGGCTCGACGCCGGCGCCGACGATTATCTCGCCAAACCGTTCGAGGCCGAGGAACTGATGGCGCGGCTGCGCGCGCTCTATCGCCGCGCGTCGGGGCGCGAACATAGCGCGGTGATCCTCTACGGCGCCTTCGAATGCCATGTGAAGGCGCGCACCGCCTTTCGCCAGAACCGCCACCTCGCGCTCAGCCCGCGCGAGTTCGAGCTGTTCCGTTATTTCATGGAGAATGCGGGCGAGGTGGTGACGCGCGAGATGCTGCTGCGCGACGTGTGGAACATGTCCTTCGATCCGCAGACCAACGTCGTCGACGTCAATGTCGGCCGGTTGCGCCGCAAGCTGGAGGACGGCTTCGGCGCCCCCGCGCTCGAAACCATCTGGGGCTCGGGCTACCGCCTGCTCGACGGGCGCTGAGGGTGGCGGCGCGCCGCTCGATCTTCTCGCGGATCGTCCTCGCCGCGATCCTGCTGTCGATGGTGCTGCTCGCCGCGCTGTGGGCACTCACCGACCAGACCATCCGCGCGACGGTCGCCGAATCGGCGCACAAGGCGGTCGACGTCGATCTCGCGGGGCTCGCCGACATCCATGCGACAAGCGGCCGGGCCGAACTCGAACGCCGGATTCGCGACCGCCTGGCGATCACGCCGTCGGACGGCGGCGCGCCGCATTACATGCTCGCCGACGCACGGGGGCGATGGATCGCGGGCGATATCCGCACATGGCCGCGGCTCGACCCGGCGATTTCGGAAAGCGGGGCGATCCGCCTCGGCGAAGGCACGCGCGCCCATGCCCGCGCGACGCGGCTCGGTCCCGACCTGCAGTTGATCGTGGCGCGCGAGACGCGCGGCGGCGCGCCGCTGCGCTGGCGCGTCGCGCTGGTCTTCCTCGCCGGCGGTGCGCTGTTCGTGCTGCTCGTCGGCACCCTCGGCAAGATCGCGGCGGGGCGGCTGCACTGGCGGATCGAGCGCATCAACGACGCCTTCCGCGATCCCGACGAAGAGCGGCTGATCGCGATGACCGCCGACGCGGAAAGCGACGAGATCGACGAGCTGGCCGGGCACAGCGCCGCAGCGCTGGCGCGGCAGAAGCGGCTGATCGAGGCCTATCGCGAAACCACCGACCAGATCGCGCACGAAATCCGCACCCCGCTGATGCATCTCGACGGGCGGCTGACCAAGGCGCTCGCCGCGGGGCCGGGCGAGACGGTCGCGGCACGGCTGCTCGAGGCGCGCGTCGACATCAAGCGGCTCGTCGCGATGCTCGAATCGCTGCTCGACATCGCCGCGAGCAAGGCGCGGCAGGGCGACCGGCACGGACTGAAGCCCGTCGACCTCAGCGAGATGGTGACGCGCATCTGCGAGCTTTACGCCGACAGCGCCGAGGAATCGGGGCATGATTTCACCTGGGTCGTCGAACCCGGCGTGACGATCGACGGCGAGGAGACGCAGCTCGGCCAGCTCGTCACCAACCTGCTCGACAACGCCTTCAAATATGTTCCCGCAGGCGGCAGCGTGCGGCTCGGGCTCGCGCCCGGGCCGGTGCTGACGGTCGAGGACGACGGCCCGGGCGTCCCCGAGGCCGAGCGCGAGAAAATCTTCCGGCGCTTCCACCGCGTCGCGGGCACCCGGCACGATATACCGGGAAGCGGCCTCGGCCTCGCGCTTGCGCGCGCGATCGCCGAGCGCCACGATCTGACCATCCGCCTGATGCCCTCCGACCGGGGCGCCAGGTTCGTCGTGAAAGAGGGAGCGGCATGAACGGACGCCAATGGGGACGGACATGGGGCATCGGCCTTGCGGGGGCAGCGCTATCCGGATGCGCCGCGCACGGATCGGAACCGCCGGCGGCGCGCACCACCGCGGCCGCCGAATCGCGGGCCAGCCAGCTCGCCGCCGACCTCGCCGCCGCCGATACGGCATTCGAGGCGCAGGACAGGCCGGCGCTCGTCGCGGCGCTGACGCGCATCACGCGGCGCAGCGCCCGCCCGCTCGACCCCGGGGCGCCCGACCCGGTGCCGCTGTGGCGCGCAGCGGTGCCCGGCGACGTCCCGCCGCTGCGCGGCCGCGCGCTCGGCCCCGGCTATGTTCGCGGCACGCTGGCGCCGGGAGCGGCGACGCAGCTCGAACAGCTCTTCCTGTCGGGACAGGCGGCGACGGTCGCCGCCAATTCGCGGCCGCGGGACGACCTCCGGCTGCGGCTTTACGATGCCGCGGGCAAGCTGGTCTGCGAACGCGCGCCGGCGTCGGCGCGCGACTGCCGCTTCACGCCGGTCTTCACGCAGCGCTATCGGATCGAACTCAACAACGCGGGCGCCGCAGCCGCGCGCTATTATCTGGTGGTCGATTGAGGCCGTCACGGGGACCAAAAGGGGGGACGCAATGATCAGGGGAATGGGCAAGAGGCCCGCGCGCGCGGCGCTGTTGGCGGTGGGCCTGGCATGGAGCGCCGCCGTATCGGCCGCCCCCGCCGCCGCGCCCGACCGCACGAAGCTCGACGCGCTGATCGCGCGTTTCGAGGCCGCCGATTCGGAGGCCGATCCCGCCGCCTATCGCGCCGCCGCGGCCGACGCGCTCGCCGAAGCGCGGCGGCTCTATCCCGCCGACCATCCCGAAATCGCCGCGCGCTCGCTCTATGTCGCGATGGGACGCGCGGCGGCCGGGGAGATGGACCAGGCGCTCGCCGAGGCGGACAGGATCATCCCGATCCTCGCCGCCGCCCCCGTCTATCGCGCGGACTGGCGCAACGCGCTGAACCTGCGCGCCTATATCCTCAATTTCAAGGGCGACCATGCCGCGTCGCTGGCCATCAACGAGCGGCTGGTCGCCGACTATGCCGCCAATCCCGCGGGCGTCGCGCCGCGCGATCACGCCACCACCCTGTCCAATCTCGCCGCCTCCTATCTGGAGCATGGGCGGCTCGACGATGCGCTGGCGCACAATGCCGAAGCGATCGCGGTCGGCCTGACGCTGAATCCGGTGCCGGGCGACGTCGCGATCTGGAACGCCAATCGCGTCGTCTATCTTTATTCGTCGGGGCGTACGGAGGAAGCGATCGCGACCGCACAGGAAGCGATCGCGCGCCTCGGCAACGCGATCGGGGCCGACCATCCGATGATGGCCAACCTCTATGCCAATCTGGGCGCGATTCTGTTCCGGCTCAACCGGCCGCACGATGCGATGCCGATGATCCGCCGCGCCTATGAGCTGATCGAGAAAGCGGGCGGCGGCCCCAACCAGAACAGCGCGGCGATGCGCGTGCAGTTCGCGCAGGCGCTGATCCGCGCCGGTCAATATGACGACGCCATCGCCTTTCTCGACGCCGCGACGCCGATCATCGATGCGCAGCTCGGCGCGGAGAGCGACCGCGCGCTCGCCGCACGCGACACGCGGCTGATCGCGCTGATCGCCACCGGCCACGGCGCCGAGGCGGCGGCGCTGGCGCGCGACCTGATCGCGATCCGCGACGCGCGTCTGCCGGAGGGGCATCGCGACCGCGCCAACGCCCGCGACAATCTGGCGAAGGCGACCTTCGCGAACGGTGACTGGGCCGCGGCGGCGGGCGCCGCGCGCGAAGCGGTGGCGCTGCGCACCGGGATGCTGCCGCCCGATCATCCCGACCTGCTGCTCGGCCGCGCGCTGCTGCTGCGCGCCGAGGATCGCGGCGATGCCCGGCCGGCCGCCGATCTGGTCGCCGACGCGCGCGCGCTGTTCGACGCGCTGACCGGCAATGCCCATCTTGCGCGCGGCTCGGCGCAGGCGGAGCGGCAGCGCCCGGCCTATGGCTGGCTGGCGGAGATTTTCGCACGGCGCGGCGCGGTCGAGGACGCTTTCGAGGCGCAGCAGTGGGCGGCGCGCAGCAGCCTCGACGATGCGCTCGCCGTCGCCGCCAGCGAACGCGCCGCCGCCGCCGACCCGGCGCTGGCCGCCATCGCGGGGCAGCGCCGCCAGCTTCTCGCCGCGCGGCAGGGGCTGGAAGCGAAGCTCGACGCCAATCTGATGCGCCCGGATGCCGCCTTCGACCTCGCCGGCCTGACCCGCGAGCTGAACGGTAACCGGCAGGCGATCGCCGCGCTCGACGCCACGCTGACGCCCGATCAGCGGGCGGCACTCCTCTTCATGCCGTCGCGGCTGGCGGATCTCGAAGCGGCGGGTTCGCACGCGGCCGCAACCATCATGATCACCGACCTTGGCGGACCCTGGCTCGTCACCGCGGCCGGCGGCGGCAAGACGCAGCAATATCTGATCGCCGCCGACGCACCGGTCGACGCGCTCGTCGGCCGGTTGCGTGCCTCGATCGACGCGGGCGAGAAGGACGCCTTCGACCGCGCTGCCGCCGCCGAACTTCATGCCCGCCTCTTTCCCGGCGCGACGGCGAAATGGCTCGCCGCGACGCGCAGGCTGGCCGTGATCGCCAACGGATCGCTCGGCGCCCTGCCGTTCGGGCTGCTCGTTCCCAACGCCGGGAAGCCGGGCTATCTGGCCGACCGGACGACGGTCAGCCGGATGGTGCGCGCGCCGCGCGCGGGCGACGCCGCGCCCGATGCCGGGCCGGCGGGCGCGGTGCTGATCGGCCTCGGCGGGGTCGAGAGCGGGCGCGCCGGGACGCTGATGGCGATGCGGTCGGCAGGGACGGCGCGCGCGATCGACGAGCTGCCCGCACTACCCGGCGCGCCGCGCGAACTGGCGGCGCTGGCCGCGGCGCTGGGCGACGACGGCGCGCGGCTGCTGATCGGCGACGACGCCACAGAAGCGCAGCTTCGGGCGATGCCGGTACCGCACGGCGCGGTGCTCGCCTTCGCCACCCACGGCCTGCTGTCGGGCGAGCTCGACGGGCTCGACGAACCCGCGCTGCTGCTGACCCCGGCGGGCGGCGACGACGGCCTGCTCAAGCCCAGCGAGATCGGCGGGATGACCCTGCCGGCCCAGCTCGTCATCCTGTCGGCGTGCAACACCGCGGGGGCGGCGGGAACCGACCGACCGCAGCTATCGGGCTTGGTCGAGGGCTTCTTCCTCGCCGGCGCCGAGCGGGTGATGGCCAGCCACTGGCCGGTCCGCGACGATATCGCGCGGCGGCTGTCGGTCGGCATGGTCAAGGGGATGCGCGCGGGCGAGGATCCGCCCGCCGCGCTGCGCGCCGCCATCGCGGCGGTCCGCACCGGCCGCGACGGCGAAGCCCGCGCCGATCACCCCGCGCTCTGGGCGCCCTTCGAGCTCTTCTCGCGCTGACCGCGCACGGCCCGAAGCCGCATTCTGTGGATTGACCGGCGCCCGCTTTGGCGGCAAAGGCGACGCATCGCGAAGGCAGCCGTGAAACGCACTGTGAAGCAGCATGCGAGGTAACGGCTGAGCCTTTGAAACGCGGGTGTAGCTCAATGGTAGAGCAGAAGCTTCCCAAGCTTACGACGAGGGTTCGATTCCCTTCACCCGCTCCATGACCTCATCCGACATTGTCCGAGTTTTCCTTTGAAAACCGCAGAAAACTGCGGTATATTGCCTTTCATTCTCCGACGATGTCCAGCGCGATCCGACAGCATCCGAGCGTGTTTGGGGGCCATTTTGCCGATTCTAGCGTCGGGCTTCAATTCGAGTAGCCCCCAGCATGGGGGCCACTCGGTGGAAAGGCTTGAACCATGCCGCTTTCAGATGTCGCGATCCGCAACGCCAAGCCCCGAGAAAAGTCGTATAAAATGGGCGACTCGCTCGGGCTCTTCCTGCTGGTTCAGCCGAGCGGCGGAAAGCTTTGGCGGTTCAAATATCGGGTCCTCCGACGCGAAAAGAAACTCGCGCTGGGCACCTATCCCGACATCAGCTTGAGCGAAGCGCGCCGCCGCCGCGATGAAGCGCGCCAGATGGTTGCCCATGGCCGGGACCCCGCCCGCGAAAAGCAGCTCGAAAAGCACCGCGCATTCATGGAGGCGGCGAACACTTTCGCCGCCATCGCCGACGAATATTGCCGCAAGCGGCGGCGTGACGGCGCGCGTGCCTGGGCGCCGGCGACCGCGAAACGCAGCGAGTATCTGCTTTCGCAGCTCAGCATTTCCATCGGTCGCCTGCCCGTCACCGAAATCGGCCCCGCCGATGTCCTCACCGCCATCCGCAAGATCGAGGCAAAGGGCAATCACGAAAGCGCGCGCCGGACGCTGCAACTCGCCAGCGGCGTATTCCGCTACGCCGTCGCCACCGTCCGATTGAATTCGGACCCGACGCGCGATTTGCGGGGCGCGCTCATCGTGCCCAAGGTGACGCACTATGGCGCGGTCATCGACCCCAAGGAGGTCGGCGAACTCCTGCTCGCGATCGACGACTATGAGGGGCATGTCGTGACCAAGCTCGCCTTGCAGATCGCCCCGCATGTTTTCGTTCGGCCCGGCGAACTGCGGCACGCCGAATGGGGCGAAATCGACCTCGAAGCCGCCATATGGACGATCCCGGCGGAAAAGACGAAGATGCGGAAGCCCCATCACGTTCCCCTGTCGCATCAGGTGATCGAGCTGTTCCGGTCGCTGCAAATGTTCTCAGGCAACAGCGGCTATGCCTTCCCGTCGATCCGCACCCGCAAGCGCCCGATGTCGGACAATACCCTCAACGCCGCGCTGCGGCGGCTTGGCTATGCCAGCGACGAAATGACGGGACATGGCTTCCGGGCGATGGCGAGCACCTTGCTCAACGAATCGGGCTTATGGTCGCCCGATGCGATCGAGCGCGCGCTGGCGCACGGCGACACCGACCGAGTCCGTGCCGCCTATCATCGCGGCACGCATTGGAAGGAGCGCGTGAAGATGGCACAATGGTGGAGCGACCACCTCGACGAGTTGCGCGCGCAGGGAAAGAGGCCCCGTTAGCGGGATTTTTCAAAAACTTTCGCTCAGCAATCGGAAAAGTCGCCGCGGTGCATCCTACTATTTAGCCGAGGCGCGAAAGGGACAGGACAGCTAAGGCGAAATCGGGGAGAGGAGGAGTATCGGCTTGGGGCAAAGCCGTGCCGAGATTATCGCGTGGGTGGCCGGCAACGTGATTCCGCACGAGGCCGCGCTGCGCGCGCGTCTGCGGCGCATGGCGGTTGCGGGTGAGGAAATCGACGACATCGTGCAGGAAACCTATTTGAACATCGCCCGGCTGAAGAGCGTCGCACATATCCGCGACGGGCGCGGCTACCTGTTCACGGCCGCGCGGATGGTGATGCTCCAGCGCATTCGCCGCAACCGGATCGTGCGGATCGACCACCTGACCGACACGCAGGCGCTGGCGCTCGAAGATGACGCCCCCGGCCCGGAGCGGCACGTCGCCGCGCGGCGCGAGCTGGCGCGCGTGCGGCGCATGATCGAGGATTTGCCGCCGCGCTGCCGCGAGATATTCGAGCTGCGCCGCGTCGAGGGCGTCTCGCAGCGCGAGATCGCCGAGCGGCTCGACCTGCCCGAACATACCATCGAGCAACAGGCCATTCGCGGCCTCAAGCTCATTCTCAAGGCGATCACGACCGAAGATCGCGCAACCGCGGACCCTTCGGAAACGCGCCACACGGCGGTCAAAGGCACATCGGGCAATGGATGACGACGGCGCGGCGCACTGGGCCATCCGCCGCGATGCAGGCCCGCTCTCACCCGACGAACAGCGGGAACTCGACGCCTGGCTCGCCGCCGACGAGCGGCGGGAAGGCGCGTTGCTGCGTGCCGAGGCGGCGCTGGTCTATATCGCCCGCGACCCCGCTCTGATCGATGCGGAGAGCGACCCCGCCGCACCGGATGAGGAAGCGCAAGCGCCAGCGCGGTTCGGCCGGCGTCATTTTCTCGCCGGAGGTGCGGCAGCGGTCGCGGCCGGCGTGGCGGGCATCCTGCTGATGCCCTCGGGCCAGGAATTTTCGACGACGGTCGGTGAGGTGCGGCGGTTGCCGCTGGCCGACGGCTCGGTCGCCACGGTCAACACCGCCAGCCGCATCGCGGTCGCACTCGAACCCGAACGGCGCCATATCACCCTGGAGGAAGGCGAAGCCTGGTTTCAGGTCGCGCACGACGCGCACCGGCCCTTCGTGGTCGATATCGGCAGCGTCCGCGTCCGGGCAGTCGGCACAGCCTTTTCGGTCCGGCGCAATCCCGAAGGCGTCGACGTCCTCGTAACCGAGGGCGTGGTCGAAACATGGATCGAAGGCCAAGAGACGAGCCGGACTCGCATCGCGCAGGGGGAGCGCAGCTTCGTCGCAACCGGCACGCAAGCCATCGTCGCGGTGAAGGCAGCGGACGAGATCGAACGCGCCCTGGCCTGGCGCGACGGCGGCCTCGCCCTCAACGGCGAGCCCCTGTCCTATGCTGTCGCGGAGTTGAATCGCTACAATCACCGCAAGCTGGTGGTGGAGGACCCGGTTCTCGCCCGGATGCCGATCGTCGGCTATTTCCGGACCAACGAACCCGGCGATTTCGCGCGCGCGGTCGCGCCGCTGATCGGCGCGCGCGTGGAAATGCGGTCGGGTGACATGCACCTCGTCGCGACCGGCGCCTGATTTTTTCCGGCGCGACCATCGGAAACGCGGCGGCGCAGCATCCTACCTTATGAAGGCGCATAACGCGCCTCTTATATGGGAGGGACAAGATGCGGGGAATTTTCGAGTTCAACGGTGCGCGCACGATGGCAAGCGTGGCGGCGATCGTTGCGGTGGCGGCGAGCAGCCCGGCGATGGCGCAGGAACGCAGCTTCAACGTCGCGGCACAGGACGCCGCGCGCGCCATTCCCGAATTCGCCCGGCAGGCCGGCATCCAGATCGTCGCCAGCGGCGTCACGACGCGCGGCAAGACCACCAATGCCGTCCACGGCACGATGAGCGTCAGCGAAGGGTTGCGGACGCTTCTGGCCGGCACTGGTCTCATTGCCCGAGGCGACCCGGCGAGCGCGGCCGTTATAACCATCGTCGCCGCGTCGGAGGAGCAATCGGCTGCCGCCGATGACTATCGCGGCAACGAGATTGTCGTCACCGCGCAAAAGCGCGTCGAGGCCATTCAGGACGTGCCGATCGCGATGACGGCGCTGTCGCAGAAGAATTTGGAAGAGCAGAAAATCGAAAGCGGCTCCGACATCATGCGCGCGGTGCCGAACCTGACGTTCAGCAAATCGAACTTCACCGGCTATAACATCTCGATCCGCGGCATCGGCACCAAGGCGATTTCCGCTACCAGCGACCCCGGCGTGGCGGTCAGCTACAACAATATCGGCATGATCAAGAACCGCTTCTTCGAGCAGGAGTTCTTCGACATGGAGCGGATGGAGGTGCTGCGCGGGCCGCAGGGCACGCTCTATGGCCGCAACGCGACCGGTGGCGTGATCAATCTGATCACCGCCAAGCCGAAGCTGAACAAGTTCGAGGGCAGCATCAAGGGCGAGGTCGGCAATTACGACAGCCGCCGTATGGTCGGGATGCTCAATATCCCGATCATTCCCGATCAATTTGGTCTCCGCATCGCCGGGTCGATGACGGACCGCGATGGCTACGACTATAATTCGGTGACCAAGAACCGCGTGAATGGCCGTGATCTTTACTCGCTTCGTGCAACGCTCGGCTTCGAGAATGACTGGCTGCGCGGCAATTTCGTCTGGGAGCGGTTTCGCGAGAAGGACAACCGCTCGCGCACCGGCAAGCAACTTTGCCACCGCGATGACAGTCCGGACATGATCGGGTCAGTGTCGCTCACCGCGGGGCAAACCGGCAATTCTTTAAGGGAATTGTCTATGCGCCAAGCCTTGTTCAGCACGGGCTGCAAGGCGGGAAGCCTCTATGACGACGGTGCATTCGACACGCCAAATGGTCTCGCAGCCGGTTATGTGTTCGGTCTCGGCGTGACGAACATCTATTTCGCTCAGGGTTATGACCCTGCCATCAAAGCTGCAGGCACCTTGTTTAATCTCACCGACCCCTATGGCGGTATGGCGCAGTCGCGGAATTTGCGGGAAATTGCATCGTTTCGAGACCCGATCTACCGAGCGAGTTCGGATGTGCTTGAACTGAATTTGGACGCCGATCTTACCGAAGGCCTTACCCTGTCTTCGCAGACAGCGTGGAATTGGGACGATGTTTATAGTTTTCAGGACTATAACCGTTTCAACACTTTACCGATTTTCAACGATACATCGGGCTGGATCAAGAGTGCCGGCAATCAGACTCCGAGCCTGTTTCGAAGCCTCGCCCCCGGCGGGATTTTGTGCGACCCGCAGATCGGTTGTTCCAACACCCTCGGCGTTTTCGATGTTTCATCGGCCCGGTCCAAGCAGTTTGCACAAGAAGTTCGCCTCCAGTCAGATTTTGACGGCCCGTTCAATTTTAGCCTGGGAGGGAATTACACCCAATTCAGGACTCAGGACGATTATTATGTCATGAGCAATATGTTTACCGCCATCGCGACCATGTATCCCTTTGGCTTCGGTAGCGAGGAGTGCCTCGCGCAGAATGTCGGTTACGGACGTGGAGCCAATCCACCGGTCGCAGGGGTGGAATATTGCCCCTATATAGACCCTAATCCCGTCGAGAGTATCGACGGACGGGGGCATAATTATTTCCGGTCATCGAACCCCTATAAATTGAAGAGCTATGCTGCATTCGGCGAGGTATATTACAATATAAACCCGGACCTTAAATTCACCGGCGGCCTGCGCTTTACCCGCGACGAGAAGGTTTTTACGCCGGTTCCAAGCCAATTGTTCCTCGCGCCGACCTCTATTGCCGGCGGCTTCGTCGGCAAGGGTTACCCCGCAGGGAACGATATCAAGCTGAGTTGGGGAGAGTTCACGGGTCGCGCAGGATTCGACTGGAAACCGCATCTGAGCTTTACCGATGATACGCTCGTCTACGCCTTCTATAGTCGCGGATATAAGGCCGGCGGAATGAATCCGCCTTCGCCGGGATTTGCTACCAGTCAACAATTGGTCGATGCCGGGATAATATCTGAAGCGTCACAGGCAATCTTTGATCGAACGGGCGAAACTCCCACCTTGCAGCTGACCGGGGTGAATTATGGCCCGACCTTCGAGCCGGAATTCGTCAACGCCTTTGAGATCGGCACCAAGAATGTGCTGATGGGGGGACGCCTGACGCTCAACGCCAGCGCCTTCTATTATGATTATACAAACTATCAGGTGTCGCAGATCCGCGACCGAACGGCGGTGAACGAGAATTTCGACGCCAAAGTGTGGGGCGCGGAATTGTCGGCACAGTTCGAACCGGTGGATCGCCTGCGCCTCAACGCCAATATCGGGTGGCTCGGGTCGCGGATCGGGAAGGGCGAACAGTCGATCGACCCGATGAACCGCACGCTCGGCAATCCCGATTATGCCGTGGTGAAGCCCTGGCCCCAACTGCCTTCCAATTGTGTCGTACCGGTTCACATGGCCGAAACCTGGGCCAATTCGAATAAGGGTATTGGGCAATATTGGCAGATATGCGGCGGATGGAGCGGCGAACTCCTTGGTCTGTTCGGACGAAAGCTTCGTGATCCAAAGACAGGGCAGCTCTATGACCCTGCGAACTATCCGGAACTGAATGGCGGCGCAGGTCTCTATACCGACCTCAGCGGCAAGGAACTGCCGAACTCTCCGCACTGGACGGTGAACGTCGGCGCGGAATATACGATCCCGTTCGATGGCGACTGGAGCGCGACGATCCGCGGCGACGGTTATTGGCAGGCGAAATCGTGGGCGCGGGTTTACAACCTCAACCCCTACGACCGGCTGCGCGCTTGGACGAACTTCAACATCTCGCTGCGCGTCGATGGTCCCGACGACCTGTCGATCGAGGCTTATGTGAAGAATGTCTTCAACTCGACGCCGATCACCGATGCCTTCCTGAATAGCGATGACTCGGGCCTGACCACTAACGTCTTCACGCTCGACCCGCGCATCATCGGGTTCAGCATCGCCAAGAAATTCTAGGTCCTCTCTCCACTGGGGGAACGCCTCGGGCCGATGCCTCGCTTGCTCCCGGGCAAGCATCGGCCCGGTTTTTTGGACCGGAAAACCTCTCTCGCACTCCCTCTCCCCTGAGGGACAACTCGGCCGCCGTCCCGCCAGTCCCGGCATCAGGCGGCGGCCTTATTTGTCCGGCAGCGAAGGCGGCCAACATGACGCTCGGCCCCGACGACAAACCGGAGGTGAAAGGATGCAAGGCGGCCATCTTCTGCCGAACCAAGGTCTGGACGCGGGCGCGCTAACCTTCGCGTCGGCGTTCCTTGCCGAAATCCAGCAGGCGGCCGGCCTCGCCGACGTCGAGGGGCTGCTCGAAGCGGCGGCGAGCGAAATGGGCTTCCGCCACTATGCGATGATCCACCACGACGATCACCGCGCCGCGTCGCCCGGCCTCATCAACATGAACAATTATCCGCCCGACTATGCCGCAGCCTATTTCGGCGGCCTCTATCATCGCGACGATCCCGTCGTTCACGCCTGCATCGCGGCCAATGCCTGCTTCGCTTGGTGCGAGCTGGCCGACCTGATCGACCTCGACCCGCGCCACCACCGCTTCCTCGAACGAGGCGCGCGGCACGGCGTCACCCACGGCATCACCGTCCCCGCCGTCGTGCTGGGCGAGCGCAGCGGTTCCTGCAACTTCTGTAGCCCGCGCACCCCCGACCTCGCGCAGCGTCACGTTGCTGCCGTCCAGATCGTCGGCAGCTTCGCCTTTCAGGTCGCGCGTCGCATCGTCGGCGGCCAGCCGCGCGCGATCCGCGCCGCCGGCCTGCTACCGCGCCAACGCGAATGCGCGATCCTCGCCGCCCAGGGCAAAAGCAACACCGACATCGCCACCATCCTCGGCCTGACCCCCGCGACGATCAAATCCTACATCGAAGCCGCCTGCGGACGTTACGAGGTTCACAACCGGACGCAGCTCGTGATCGCCGCGATCCTCGACGGCGAAATCGGCCTCCACGAAATCTCTCCGCGTCAATACCGCCACCTGGCGACCTAGAAATTCCATCCAGGATGTGAAGCGCCCGTTCGCGAATCCGCGACCGGCGACGGCCTGCCGCCGCCCCAGCCTTTGGAGGGGCGTGCCGCGGCAGGCCGCCGGCGTTGATAAAATGGCTTAGCGCCGATCCAGGAAAATAGATGACAGCAGGGCGCTGGCATCCAGCTTCAGCGCATCGGCGATCTCGCAAAATTCGACAACATCGATGCGCCGCTCGCCGACCTCATATTTGGCGACGAACGATTGCGGGCGACCCAATTTCTCCGCCAATTGCGCCTGCGTCAGCCCCGCCGCCTTGCGCGCAGCGGCAAGGCCGGATTGGAGCTGGCGATGTTTGGGAGTGCGAAGCGACCGAGCCATGAAAGAACCGACAAAAGGAGGTCTTTCCTTGCGTCGGTTTTGGGATTATCCCATATTGGGATTAGAAGATTTGCCGGGAGCGATCGACATGACCGTGACACCGCCGCCGCGTCCCGAAAACCTCGATTTCCCGGACGCCATCTTACCCTATGATCGAGCCAATATCCTGACCTATGCGCGCGTCCTCGATGTTGCCGAGGGACGGGACATCATCGACGGCCGCGACTGGCGCGAGGCCAGCATCATCATCCTGGGATGCGACCCCGACAAGGACGAACCCGCCGCCCGCCGATGCTGGGACGCCCACGTCGCACGGGCGCGCTGGATCATCGGCGAAGGATTGCCCCTGTTCCTCGCGGGCGACAGAAAGCAGTGCGAGTGTTAAACTGGAAGGCGCGGGGTTTTGTCAGATTCGCGCCTGAAGTCGCCCGTTGCGACCAGCGCAGATTAAAGCCCGAAAGCAGACGTAGGGTTTCCGGGAACGACGCCGTCCGATCTGGGAATGGCACACTCGCGGCAAGCGCCGTCGTCGCTACTCCGGGTCGGTCTCGGGTCAGGACTGATCGGCCAAGACGGCTCGAGCTTTATTGGAGGCTGCTCCAACGGCGTCGTGGTTAAACCAGCATCGAGGGGCCAAACCAGGTTCGCCGGAACCTCTGATCCTGTAGTTGCGCAAAAAAAGGCAGCCAAAGGCGCTTTTGAGCACTTTCGATCAGATCAAGATATTCGGGGAAGTTGCGGAGGCGGCGCCAAACCAGCCCGTCGTTCTGGCTGAGGCAGAAATCGATTGCCAAAATGGGATCAAGCGGGACGATCGGAATTCGTGGACCGGGGCTTTGCATCAACCCCTTCCATATCCCCGAAATGCTGCATGGATTCGCCGGGAGGAAATCAACCGCCGCAAAGGCATCCTGTGCATGACCCCCTCGTTGGAAATGAAACAGCGGGTGCGGCTCCTTCGAAGGATTGGCGTTGCCGTCGGCTGCCGCGCGCCGCGAGGGAGCATACATGTCGGTATCGAGGCGCCAATGATCCTGAAGGTCGAAGAGCGCGCCGCCTGCATCCAGATAGCCTTCGACGCGAACCTGATATTCCGCGCGCCACGGCGCTTGTTCATCCTCTTTCCACTCGAACTGGAAATCGAGGTACGAGGCCTGAAGCTCGCAGCCATTCGGATGAAGCCCTTGGTTTCTTGGGACGGGCAACGGAAGCTGGCTTCCCTTTAACTGGTGGCTCTTGATCCACTGGCTACGGAACCGGCCCATATTGGTGTCCAGCGCATCAGCTGTAGCATTGGTGGCCTGCTCGCGCCGAAGCACTGCGCTCAACCGTTCCAGGTCATCAGGCAGCGAAAAGGCCATTCAGGTCTCGCGGAGATAGACTGGGAGCCGCTTCAAATCCTCTTTGTCGAGCCTCGGATCGTCGCGATTCTGAAGCGCAACTCCCAAGGCGGCATAAAGAGGGTCGATCCAGGGCGGCATGCTGCTTCGGGGCTTCACTTTCACCGCGCGCGTGGGGTCGACCGGTATGAACTGCTGCTGCGCTTCCCTGCTGAGCAGGCAGTATCGCCAAGGACGATCACCGAGGCTGCCCTTCGGCATCTGGAGCGGTACGAGGTCGGCGACGATCGCCGTAAGAAGTTCCGTCCGCTGAGCGATAGTACATCCGGCGAGGGGGGTGTCGGCGCCAATCTCCTCCTGCCACCAATCCTCGATGCCGCGGGCCCACCAGCGCGGGAAGCATTCGCTGGCCACTCCCCGATAAGCATAAGGCGCGAGCTCGTCGGCTAGGGTTTCCCACCCTTTTGAATTGTGGAGATCGACCCCGAGACGCACCGCGAGCATATCCTCATCAATCAGCAGGCCGGGGTGTATGATCATTCGAACGAGCGGCCCCGCTTTCAGATGAACCCGATCACCGATGTCGAAATCCGACTGGAAGGCCGTGCTTCCCCACTGACACCATTGCTCGTCCGTTAGCCCGAGGATTTGCAGCAACTCGGCCCCATCAACGCTCAGAGCGTCATAAAGTTGGCGCACGCCGATGAGCTTCGCTTGCGCCGCCGACCGTGCGTCGGGCGTGCTGAGACCGTCCTTTTCGATCTTGAGATCGAAAATATCGTCGCTGCTCGAATCGTGACCGATATTCTCGAGAACCTTGTCGCGAAGGGAAAAACGCACGATCGGGAAGCCAGGGACCGCCCGCTTCTGTTGAGCTACCCGAATATCCTGCGCCATGCCCGGCCCAGATTGCTGGCTCCCCGTCTCGTTCGAAAGATCGACATCCATCAGCACACCCGTCGGCGAGAAATTGCCGGCGTTGATCGCTGCGGCGGCCTCCTGCGCACCCATGGGTACGATCTTCAACGCATTGTCCTTGCTAAGGCCGGCGGCGAAGGCTGCGGCCTCTTCGGGGCTGTCGTCGATCAAAAGCCAATCGCCGCTCATTCCTCTTCCTCCGCTGGCAGCCGGACTTCGAGACAGGTCGAATAGCCTGCCGGCGGATCGACCACCTCTATGTCGCCGCCTGCCTTCGATATGATCTGATGGACGATCCAAAGACCGAGCCCGGTTCCCGAGAATTGTTCGGCATTGCTGGCACCTGCGGGAGCCGAAATTCGTGTCGTGAAGAAGAGGTCGAACACCTTTTCCCTATGATCGTCCGGAATGCCGTCTCCTGAGTCGCAGAAGCGGATGACGACATTGCCGTCCTCGGCCGCGGCCTTGACATGGATAAGCCGCTCTCCTTCGACGCGTCGCAGTGCCTTCAACGAATTGGAGAAAAAATTGAGCAAGATGGAAGCGATTTCGGCCGCATGCATCGGCCTAGTATAAAGCGGATCATAAGCAGGCACGTCGATCGTCAGTCCGATTCCAGCCTTTTCCGCGAGCTTTGAGACTCCGGTTTTGAACTCGCCGAGCGCCTTGCTGACGCTGACCGGGGCAAGCTGACGTACCGATCGCGCGGATGCGAGTTCGTTGAGATAGGCGGTGAGCGCGTCTAGACGGGAAAGCATCGATTTTGCGCGTTCAGCCTGCGTCGCGAACGCATTGTCGCCAGCCCGTGCATTCAGCGCTATCTCGAACACGGACTGGAAATCCATTCGGACGGCTTCGAATGTCATTCCCGTTTCATGGCTGAATTCCGACGTGGTCAGACCGAGCGTCGCAAGGAGACGGAGCAACGCCGCCTCGTCGGCAAGTTCCGCCCGCTGTTTCTCGATCAGATCGATCGATTCCTCGATGAGCGCAGCGGGGCTTCCGCCGCCTGCCGGCTTCGGAGCAGCGGGGTTGGCATCGCCAGCGGGCTGCTCTTGTTGCTTCTTCTCCGCCTCATTCCGCGCTTGGTCTTCTTCGGCCTCGCGCGCAGCCCTTGCGGCGTCGCGCAATTTGTCCAGATTCTCCTTTGCCTTACGCTGGGTCGATCCTCCGGCACTCTGCTTGCGGCCGCGGTCCTCGGCAATACGATTGACGGCAGTCACGATCACCACGGTCGCGAGTTCGGTCAGTTCGAGAAAGGCCTCCTTCTCGATCAGGCCCTCGCGCGAGGTATGTTCCTCGAACTGTTCGCCCTCGGGGTCATAGACCTCGATAATGCCGAAAAAGTTACGGTTGGCGATCGGGGCAAGCACCGCACCGCGCTGGGCGTAAATCTTGTCCAGCTGAAGCCAGTCATTTTCAGGCTCGCCATAGGGGATCACCCGAAAGCCGTTGCGATAGAGCCGGATACCGCCTTCGGCGCGGAGCGTGTCGCGAATTCGCGTGTAGACGAGCGTCGGCAACAGCTCGGGCAAGAGAATGAAATAATGAGCCTTCATCGCGACATCGCGCAGGACCACATAGTTTGGCGGGTCAGACGCGTCGCGATGCTCATGGTGGATTCTTGACCATCCGCGATCGGGCCCGAAGCTGTTTTGCGAGATGCGCCACTCGGCCATCCCGTCCTCATCCACGCGAAACTCGATTAGAGCATGGTGGTGTGAAAGAATTTCCGTCTGAAAATCGGCAACAAGGCTAGGATCATTGAAAAGACCGCCGTCGCGAAGGAACGACACCTTGAACCCCGGATCGGCATTGGGACGACGCTCGACGGGCACCACGGGAAAAGGCTGCTGTAGAGCTAGAAGGCCCCGCCAACATCGGCGAATCTGGGCGTCGGACCATTCGTCGCGCAGCCCCTCGATCCTGATCATCGTCCCCCGCTTGCGCGACGGCTCCTCCCCAAGATAAACGGGCACCTCGTCGAGGTCGCGGCCGCTCTCGAACTTCTGCCAATCGACGACCAACTCGATGCCAGGGTCGACGTCGTTGACCCAGGTCTGCAAGCGAAGCACTTGACCGAGGCGCTGGGTTGCAAAGCGACCGATGCCTTTCCGGCCGGCGCGCTGACGGCCGAACAGTCTGGAACGTGGCTCCGAGACCTTGAGAGTGCTGGCGAGGCGCAGAAAGCCTGCGATCAATTCCTCGCGGGTCATCCCAGTCCCGTCATCTTCGATAACGAGCGCATGGTGTTCAAGGGTGACGGTCACATTCTGCGCGTCGGCGTCATAGCTGTTCTTCACAAGCTCGATGAGCGCGGTTTCCTGTCGGCCAACTAGTTCGCGTCCAAGACGGTCGATCAGGCCCGCGTCGGTAGTGAAGCGAAGTTCCTCGCTCACGGCTTGCTCGTTCCGCGTCGCGTGCCGCGCAGTTTTAACGCCTCGACCATCATCTCGGCGGCCGCTTTCGGCCATGAGGCTCCGAAAACCGGCGGCAAGAGGAGGCGGTCGGCAATGTGGCGCGCCTCGTCCGTGTCCCCAGCCCGGATCGCCCGGTCAGCCTTTTTGAATGCTGAGCTTGATCGGACGCCCCCGTGCAGAAGTATCGGAAAGCGGCGAGCATCGGCCAGTTCGAATTTCAGGACGCCGCCCCCATAGGATCGGCCGAAATGTTCCGCCGCCAACTGACCGAAGCTCGAAACCATACTGAGCGCTACAAGTCGCCGTTCATCGGCAGTCAGGTCGGGCGAAAACCGAAGCTGGTGAAGGGTATTTGTGCATCGGAGCTTCCCCGTCCCGATCACGATCCGGGGGCCGACATCGTTCATATACGTAAAGATCGCGTCGCACCCCGGTCCCTGATCGACCTTCCACCAGGGTGCTCGCTTGTTGAGCCACAGAACAGAGCGCCGCTTGCTTGGGGGTATGAGAGCCAATCGCTTCCTGATCCCTGTTCGCCTGCGCTCAATGTCGCGCGGCGTCAGCAGCCAGGTCCGTTCTCCATTCCTCGCCAGATTGTGCAAGTCGGTCTCAGAAACTTCAAGGCTGCGAACATGACGCGCCCGGGCCGCGACCAGAGTCACATCATCGAGCGCTATGCCCGCTTCGGTGCGATCCGCTTCGGACAGAAGGAAGACCTTGTTGTAGCCGGTCACGGCGCCGATCGACAACGAAGCAATCTCGGAAAGCTGGCGGGCGCCCAGCAGGGCCTGTGCGAAGCAGCGCGGCTTGATGTCTGCAACCCGCGAGCCTGCCGCAGACCATCGCGTAGCGCTCGGGAGCGGACACGACCTCTCTCCGTAACCGCGCGCGAAAATGATGGCGCCGCGCTCTTCGGCATGGTGGGACCACAGAGGCTTGTCGACGATCTGGCGTATTTCGACATGCTCGAACTTCTGACAAATACGCTCCAGCGTCTCGCGGCCATAGTTCGAAAAGAGAGCTGCCCCCGGTACAATCGCGGCCAAACGTCCACCTGGTTTTAGAAAACCAATGGCGTGGAGTACGAACGGCACCCACAGGCCCGCAGCACCCTTGTAGCCAAATCGCTCTCTCAGTTCGTCACGTTCAGCCTTAGGAAGAGCATGATTGCGGGTAAACGGAGGGTTGGAAATTACCCCATCGACCTCGCCGATAAGAGCGTGATCCGCCTCTAGGAAATTTTGTCTGATCATATGATGGCAATCAGGGAGCCAATCTCGGACATCGGTGACGGCTTTCTGATCGATGTCGCATCCGACGACGGATAGTCTGGCGGTCCCTGAGGCTTTACGCGCGGAGCAGGCCAGCACGGCTTTTACGAGCGCTCCATCGCCGATGCTCGGCTCAAGAAGCCTTTCGTTACCCGTTTGAACTACCCATTCGGCAAGAACGTCCGCCATTGTTTCGGGCGTGTAATATGCCCCAAGATTCTTTGCCGCTAGACGGGCGTGCGAACTCATTGGTCCCCCTTAAAATTTGCGACGCGTCCGCAACGCTTAACGCATATCAGCTATGGAGGGGCGCAGGCAATCCACACCATGAAAATGAAATCTCTAGGGTCTGCTTTTTGCTATCTGGCAATCAAAACCGGAATGCCTCCAACACGGCCAGTTTTACGCGATAGCGGCGGGTGGTCTGAGTAGGCGATTCGTCAGGCCGAGTAAGGATTCTCGAAGGGAATTGGCGCAGATTCAGTGGCTTATCGAAAAGGCAAGATATAAAGCTATGGCACCGTCCGCCTGCGCGGACAGAGCTAAGCTGTTGTCTGCACATCCTTTTTACGGAAATGGAAACAGTGCCGCCTTGCCGGAGACAGTGCCAACAGGCCGGAAAGTGGCGGATTTCTTGCATATTCGGCGGCACCGATTTTCATGTTCTGCGGTCGAGCGCATGGTTGGTTTTCCTCTCCTGCCAAAGGTGTCGATCATGCCCAGCGAAGATGATTTTAGGCCAGAGCTTGGCCGCCTTGGCGACCAGGGCAGTAGGGCGCGTTCGCGGAAGCTCTCCCCGCGCACGAGAGACACGACGGAGAGCGATCGGGATGGCTCATTCTCCCCGGCTCAAGAAATTTTGGGCGAACTGCCCGTCGAGCCGATATGCGTTCGCGTTCCGGTAGCGGTCAAGCTGACTGGGATCAGTCGATCGACGCTCTATGAACTCATGGGAACCGGCGAAATCGAAACCGTAAAAGTCGGCAGATCAACCTTCATTCGTTACGCCAGCCTCAAGCGGCTCTTTGACCGAGAATAGGCTTCGCCGCCATGGTCATGTCGCGATCACAATGGTAAAGGCAGTCCATCGACTCGTCGCGCGAAACTCGCCCAAAAGTCGATTTGCAGCCTTCCCTCTACGGGAACCGAACCCTACCCACGGCGACTGGTGGGGGCCAGATTGGGGGCGGTAGGGCACGGCTTGCCGAAGAAATTCCAATAAATCCAATGCCTAGCGATCGTCTTGGATTCCCTTCACCTCCATCTTACGACTGCGCGCGGGCGCTGATGGTTGAAAAAGCCCAGAAAATTGACTATTTTTGGGCATTCTCTGACTCCCGGTGATTGCCGATGATCGCGCGCAACTGAACGATTTGGGGCCATTTCAAAGCCCCTGATTTGCTGTCGTCAGCCTGATGGTCGCGCGCTTCGGCGACCGCGACGCCGCGACGCTCGGCGTCCTCGTCGCGGCGGCCTTCGGGGCCTGCTCGCCATCGCGATCCTGCGCCGCCTGCCGCGCGTTACGCGGTCGGCGAGCGAGACGGGCGATCAGATACCGCCGTCGGTCACCGCATAGCCCGCCGCCTCGATCGCCACGGTGAGCGCCGCGACGCAGGCGGCGACGGCCGCGCCGTCGGTCGAGCGGATGACGAAATTGGCGCCGGTGCGTCCCTCGCGGAAAAAGGGATAGCTGCCGATCGCGACGCCGGCATGATCGCGCTCGGCTGCGCGCAGGACGTCGGCAATCTCGCTCTCGGGCGCCCAGGCACCGATCGTGTGTGCGACCAGCGGCGCGCCGCCCTCGAGCGTGCCGGTCAGCGCATCGAGCATCCCCGCGGTGATGTGCGGAACCCCCGCCATCAGGAACAGATTGTCCAGCCTGATGCCGGGCGCGCCCGACATGCGGTTGGGGATCAGTTCGGCGCCGTCGGGAACGCGCGCCATGCGCAGCCGCGCCTCGGTCAGCCCGCCGCGCGTGGTGTAATAGCGTTCGAGGATTGCGCGCGCCTCAGGATGGATCACCACCGCGACCTTCAGCGCCTTCGCCACCGCGTCGACGGTGATGTCGTCGTGCGTCGGCCCGATGCCGCCGGTGGTGAAGACATAGTCGTAGCGTGCGCGCAACGCGTTCAGCGCGTCGCCGATCTCCGCCTCGTCATCGGGGACGATGCGCACTTCGCGCAGGCGGATTCCCTGCACGTCGAGCCAGGTCGCGATCTGCGCGACATTCTTGTCCTGGGTGCGGCCGGAGAGGATTTCGTCGCCGATCACCAGCACGGCGGCGGTCCAGATGCGTTCGTCGCTCATCCCCTTGCCTTAGCCTGCTGCCATGACAAAACAAGGGTGCCGGATATGCAATGAAAGGAAGGTGCGCGATGGCCGCCGAACTGATCTTCTACACCAATCCCATGTCGCGCGGGCAGATCGTCCGCTGGATGCTCGAAGAGGTCGGCGCACCCTACGAAACGCGGCTGCTCGACTATGGCACGACGATGAAGGGCGCCGACTATCTAGCGATCAATCCGATGGGCAAGGTTCCGGCGATCGTCCATGCCGGCAGGACCGTCACCGAATGCGCGGCGATCTGCGCGTATCTGGCCGACGCCTTCCCGGACGCCGGCCTCGCGCCCGCGCCGGTCGATCGCGCCGATTATTACCGCTGGCTCTTCTTCGCCGCCGGGCCGCTCGAGCAGGCGATCACCGCAAAGCAGTTCGGGTTCGAACCCGACGCCGATCAACAGCGGATGGCGGGTTTCGGCTCGCTCGCGTCCGTGCTCGACGCGCTGGAGGGCGCGGTCGCGGGCAAGGCCTTCGTCGCCGGCCACCGCTTCAGCGCCGCCGATGTCTATGTCGGCAGCCAGATCGACTGGGGTCTGCAATTCGGCACCATCCCATCGCGCCCGGCGTTCGAAGCCTATGTCGCGCCCCTGCGCGAGCGCACGGGCTACAAGCGCGCGAAGGAGATCGACAATGCGCTGATCGCGGAGATGCAGGCGGCGGGTCCGGCCTGAGCGCGGCACCCGATCCGAAAGAAAAAGTCCGGCGGATTGCTCCGCCGGGCTTCCTCGTTTCGCCTTGTCCGTCCGCTTATTCGCGGTTGCCCAGCAGGTTGAGCAGGAAGGTGAACATGTTCACGAAGTCGAGGTAGAGCGTTAGCGCGCCCATCACCACCGACTTGCCGACGAAGTCGGTCCCGCGGACATAGAAGTACATGCTCTTGATCTTCTGCGTGTCATAGGCGGTCAGGCCCGCAAAGAGCAGGACACCGATAATGCTGATCGCCAGGCTCAGCGCGCTCGACTGGACGAACAGGTTGATCAGCATCGCCACCAGGATGCCGACCACGCCCATGATCAGGAAGGTGCCGAAGCCCGACAAATCCTTCTTGGTCGTATAGCCGTAGAGGCTGAGGCCCAGGAAGGCCGCAGCCGTCGCGAAGAAGGTCGTCGCGATCGACGTCTGGGTAAAGGCCAGGAAGATCGTCGACATCGACAGGCCCATGATCGCGGCATAAGCCCAGAACAGCGCCTGCGCCGCGCCGGTCGACAGCTTGTTGATGCCGAAGCTCAGCACCATCACGAACGCCAGCGGCGCCAGCATCACCACCCACATCAGCGGGCTGCCGACCAGCGACAGCGTGAAGCCCGTCGAATAGGCGAGCATTGCGACGATACCGGTCAGCAGGACGCCTGATCCCATATAGTTGTAGACCGACAGCATGTACGACCGCAGGCCGGCATCGACGGCCTGATCCATCCCGCGCGCGGTGCCAGGAAAGCCGGACGCCGCCATATTGGGGTCGTTCCAATTAGCCATTGTTGTTTCTCCATATCTGGCCAGGGCATACCGGCCATGGGGACAATATCGGCATTTCGCGCCGCCGTTTCAAGCGAAACCGGACAAGGTGCCGTCGGACATTCCCCGCCGCGCCCGTCGCCGCGCGGCGCGCGGGATGGCATCCGCCCCCGCCGGGCCTATGCTGGTGTCATGTCCACGCATCGCCTGTTCGTCGCCCTGCGCCCGCCGCGCCCGATTCGCGCGATGCTGCTCGCGGCGATGCACGGCGTCTCGGCGGCGCGCTGGCAGGACGACGACCAGCTTCACCTGACCCTGCGCTTCATCGGCGAGGTCGACCGCCATCGCGCCGAGGACATCGCCGCGGCGCTCGGCGGCCTGCACGCCTCCGCCGTGACCGCACGCATCGCCGGGGTCGGACTGTTCGAGCGGCAGGGACGAGCGCACACGCTGTGGGCCGGCGTCGAGCCGCATGCGCCGCTCGCCGCGCTGCATCGCAAGGTCGACCAGCGCCTCACGCGCGTCGGCCTCGCCCCCGAACCGCGCGCCTTCGTGCCGCACATCACCATCGCGCGACTGAACCGCGCGTCGGGGCCGGTCGCCGCCTTCCTCGCGCAGCACGGCGATCTGGCGAGCCCCGCCTTCGCCTTCGACCATGTCGTCCTCTACGAAGGCGAACTCGGCCATGGCGGCTCGCGCTACCATCCGGTGGCGCGCTATCCGCTCGCACCATAGGTCGCGACCAGCGCGGCGGCCACTGCGCTGACATCGTCCCAGGTCGCGGCAAAACCATCCTCCGCGCCATAATAGGGATCGGCGACGCTTTGCCCCGCGCGCCCCGGGACAAGATCGAGCATCAACGCCAGCCGCGCCCTCGCGTCGATCGGCATCAGTGCGCGCGCATCGCGCAGATTGGCCGTATCCGCGGCGAAGATCAGGTCGAAGCGACGAAAATCCAGACGCCGAAGCTTGCGCGCGCGCAGGTCGCCGATGTCGATCCCGCGGCGGCGCGCCTCTGCCTGCGCGCGCGGATCGGGCGCGCGGCCAACATGCCAGTCGCCGGTGCCCGCCGAATCGAGCGCCGCCTCGATCCGCGCCGCGGTAAAGGCCGCGCGCGCCGCCCCTTCCGCCAGCGGAGAGCGGCAGATGTTGCCGAGGCAAAGAAAAAGGATTGCGGGCCGGTCGGTCATGGTCTGTGCTGGCTCCTCGGAAAGAAAATAAAGTTGAACCGGTTTTCAACTTTGCGCGCCCCCATGGCTCTGCTAGCGAAGGCGACAAAGCGATAACGGGTCAGGGAGAGGCTTGCCAGATGGTCGAAACCGCGCGCGACACAGAATCGACCGCCGGCGCTGCGCCGCTGCCCCCCTCGCGCTCCTATGCCTGGTATGCGCTCGGCATCCTATTTCTCGTCTATGTGCTCAATTTCATCGACCGGCAGATCATCACGATCCTCGCGCCCGACCTGAAGCGCGACCTCGGGCTCGACGACGCCGATATCGGCTTTCTCTACGGCACCGCCTTCGCGGTCTTCTATGCGCTGTTCGGAATCCCGCTCGGCCGGCTCGCCGACGCCTGGCACCGCGTCCGGCTGCTCACCGCCGGCCTCGCCATCTGGTCGGCGATGACGGCGGTATCGGGACTCGCGGCGAACAAGTTCCAGCTCGCCGGCGCGCGCATGGGGGTCGGCATCGGCGAGGCGACCGCCAGCCCTTCGGCCTATTCGCTGATCTCCGACCTGTTCCCGAAGAATATGCGCGCGACCGCGCTCGCCATCTATTCGGCCGGGCTCTATTTCGGCGGCGGCATTTCGCTGATGATCGGCGGCTTCATCGTCGAAGGCTGGAACGAAGCCTATCCGCAGGGCGGCCCCTTCGGGCTCGTCGGCTGGCAGGCGGCGTTTATGGCGGTCGGCATCCCCGGTCTGCTGCTCGCCGCGTGGGTCGCGACGCTGCGCGAACCGGTGCGCGGGCTGGTCGACGGCGTGCCGACCCAGCCTTCGCCGACGCCGTTCAAGGGCTTTTTCGAAGAATTATACGCGGTGATCCCGCCCTTCACCATCCTGTCGGCGATGGCGCGCGGCGGGCGGGCGCTGGCGATCAACCTCGGCGCGGCGGCGCTGCTTGCGCTTGGCGCGCTGGCGATGATCCGGCTGACCGGCGCGACGCTGCAATGGATCTGTATCGCCTTCGGCTATTACGCGGTCTTTTCCTGGGCCAGTTCACTGCGCAGCCGCGACGCCCCGACCTTTCACCTGATCTGGGAATCGAAGGCGTTCCTCACCACCATTCTCGGTTACGGCACCGTTGCCTTCATCTCCTATGCATCGAGCGCCTTCGCGCCGGTCTATGCGCTCGAGGTGCTCGGCGAGGATGCCGGCACGGTCGGTTTCTGGGTCGGCGGCTCGGGTGCGCTCGCCGGCTTCCTGGGGGTCATCCTCGGCGGACGTATGTCGGATCGCTTGCGGCTGCGCAACGAAGCGGGCCGCATCCTCGTCGTCGCCTTCGGCCTGATTGCGCCGATCGTCCCGATCGTGATCGCCTTCACGACGCCGTCGACGCCCGGCAACGGCGATTTCATCCGCTTCACCGTCTTCGCCTCGCTGGGCGGCCTGCTTGCCAGCAGCGCGCTCGGCGCCGCGGCCGCGACGACGCAGGACCTCGTCCTGCCGCGGATGCGCGGAACCGCGACCGCGACCTTCTTCCTCGCGACGACGCTCGTCGGCCTCGCGCTCGGCCCCTATATGGCCGGACAGGTGTCGGCGATGACCGGCAGCCTGTCGACCGGCGTGCTGTCGACGCTGGTCATCGTGCCTTTCGGCCTCGTCGCGCTCGTCATCGCCTATCGGCGCGTTCCCGACGCCGCCGCGCACGTCATCGAGCGCGCTCGCTCGGCAGGCGAGCCGGTTTAAGGAGTGATCATCCTCGAACAGGACATCGCCGTGTCCCCGCGCAGGCAGGGACTCGGAGCGTCCCAACGCCTGCGCAGGCCTTTCGCCGCTCCGGGCTCCCGCCTTCGCGGGAGCACGAGACCCAGCAAATTTGGATGATCACGCCTCGGGTGTGGGGCAAGACCGATCGGCAGGGCGCGAAAATCAGGCCGATGCGCTCAGCCCGCCGGTGTCGCGATCACGCCGCAGGCGACGCGCCCGCCGCTGTTACCCGCCGGGTCGGTCCGCATGTCGTCGGGGCCGGCATGGATGACGAACGCCGCGCCATCGGCGTCGAGCAGCCCGCCCTCGCCGGTCAGCCGCGATCCGACCATGTGCAGCGTCGCGCGGCCGATCATGCCCGATTCGACGACCAGATTGGGCAGGTCGCCATGGTGGGCACCCATCGGATTGTCGCGGCCGTGCTGCGCGCCGGTCGGGTTCCAGTGCGGTCCGGCGCTGCTGAAATCGGGCGCCGCGCACTGTCCGACCGCATGGACATGCATGCCATAGGTGCCCGGCCCGAAGCCGCGTGCCACGACCTCCAGCCGCAGGCCGGACGAATCGCGGAAGATGTCGACGCGCCCGCGGTCAGCGCCGCGCGCGTCGCGCAGTTCGGCATAGGCATCGGGCGTCGGGAGGTTGCTCGACCCGCGCTTCTCCGTCGTGGCGCACCCCGTCAGCGCCAGCGCGCCGAGCGCGACCGTGCTCCAGACCAGACTATGCGCGATCCGCCGATGCTCGATCATTCCGATGCTCCCTTGCTGCCACGGTGCCGCCCGCGTGGACGGACGGCTTCGGTCAGCGATCATGCCCTCATTCGGCGCTGCTTCCAATAGCGATATGGCGGAAACCGTGCCGCAGCACCTCGTCGCGGCGATAGATGTTGCGCAGGTCGACGAGCAGGCGATCGGCCATGACCCCGCCGAGCCGGCCGAAATCAAGCGCGCGGAACGCATCCCATTCGGTGACGATCGCGACCGCATGCGCGCCGTCGGCCGCGGCATAGGCGCTCTGCTGCATCTCGACCTCGGGCATCATCGGCGCCGCGATGGCCATACCTTCGGGATCGTAGGCCGTCACCCGCGCGCCCGCGTCGAGTAGCGTCTGGACGATCGCGAGGCTGGGCGAATCGCGCATGTCGTCGGTGTTCGGCTTGAAGGTCAGGCCGAGGAGCGCGACGGTCTTGCCGCGCGCGCTGCCGCCCATCGCCTGAACGATCTTGCGCCCCATCGCGCGCTTGCGAAGATCGTTCGCCTGCACCGTCGCCTCGACAAGGCGCAGCGGCACGTCGTGGTCCTGCGCGGTCTTGAGCAGCGCAAGCGTATCCTTGGGGAAGCAGCTTCCGCCATAGCCGGGGCCGGCGTGGAGGAATTTCGCGCCGATGCGGTTGTCGAGCCCGATACCGCGCGCGACGTCCTGCACCTCGGCGCCGACTGCTTCGCACAGATCGGCAATCTCGTTGATGAAGGTGATCTTGGTCGCGAGGAAGGCATTGGCGGCATATTTGATCATTTCCGCGGTGCGGCGGCGCGTGACGAGAATCGGCGCCTCGTTGAGGAACAGCGGGCGATAGACTTCGCGCAGCACCGCCTCGCCGCGCGCATCCTCGGTGCCGATCACGATGCGATCGGGGCGCTTGAAGTCGCCGATCGCCGCGCCCTCGCGCAGGAATTCGGGATTGGAAGCGACGCTGTGCGCACGCGTCGGCGCGCCCTCGCGCAGGATGCGCTCGACTTCGTCACCGGTGCCGACGGGAACGGTCGACTTGGTGACGATCACGCAGTCATGGTCGAGCGTTGCGGCCAGTTCCTCGGCGGCGCCGAAGACATAGGACAGATCGGCGTGGCCGTCGCCGCGCCGCGACGGCGTGCCGACCGCGATGAACACCGCGTCGGCGCCAGCGACGGCCGTCGCAAGATCGGTGGTGAAGGACAGGTGCCCCGCCGCAACATTGGCGGCGACGAGCGCGTCGAGACCAGGCTCGTAGATCGGCATACGGCCCGCGTGCAGCGCATCGATCTTGCTTTCGTCCTTGTCGACGCAGACGACGTCGTGCCCGAAATCGGAGAAACAGGCCCCGGAAACCAGACCGACATAGCCGGTTCCGATCATGGCGATTTTCATGGGCGCTTACCTCTTGTCCTAACTGCCGTGGGATGCCCCGCACCGGTGCGGCCGGATGGCGCGTCCTTAAGGCGAAAAAACGCAAAGAAAAAGGCCGCGAATGACTTCGCGGCCCCGTTCTCTTTGCGGCTCGCGCCGATCAGCGATCAGAAGGCGCGGGCATATTGCTCGTTGCCGACGAAGCCGAGCTTGCCGACGCCGCTGCGCTTGATGACAGCCATCACGCGATCGACGACGATATAGCGAGCATAGGGGTCGGGCTGCACCTGCAACTCGGGCTCGACCGGCAACGTCTTGGTCTGCTCGAGATACTGGGTGAGTTGCGCCAGATCGACCGGCGTCCCGTTCCAGGTGATCGTCCCCGCCGGGTCGATCATGATCTTGTTCTTTTCCGGATCGACATTGGTCGGCGCGTCGTTGGGCACCGGCAGGTCGATCTTCACCGCGTGGGTCTGAACCGGGATGGTGATGATGAACATGATGAGGAGCACGAGCATGACGTCGATCAGCGGCGTCATGTTCACTTCCATCATCGGTTCGTCATTGCCGTCTTCCCTCACAGCTGCGGACATGGCGTTATTCCTTCAAACTAGGGGGGATCGCGCCTTTAGAGGCGGCCCAGCGTGGCCGAACCAGGCGCAGGCTCGGAAATGAACCCGATCTTCTGGAAACCGGCATATTGCATCGTGTAGATCACCCCGCCGATGCACTGGTACGGCGTGTTGACGTCGCCGCGGATATGCACTTCGGGGAAATTCTCTTCGGTAATGTTCTGCACGCCGCCGATCTTCTCGATCAGATCCTCGAGCTTCTTCTGCCCGCGTTCGAGCAGCTGCCGCGAATCGACCGGGGTCCGACCCCAATAGACTTCGCACGACGCGCTGTCGGCGTTGGGCTGGCCGTCGCCGTCGGTGTCCGCCGAGCGGACCGAGATATTGACGTTCTCGGGCTTGGTCGTCGTGGGTTCGAAAGGCACGTCGGGCAGTTTGAGGTTCACCGTCTCCAACACCACGGGAACCGTGATGAGGAAGATGATGAGCAGCACCAGCATGATGTCCACGAGCGGAATCACGTTGATTTCCGACATCGGGGCATCGTCGCTAATTTCACCTACACTCATCGCCATAGGATCAGCATCCTGTCACAAATTGATTTCGTGGGACGATCCGGCGCCCGCCGACCTGCCCTGACGGCAGGAGCGCCGGACGCCGGTTCGCCGAATCCTCAGGCCTTCTTCGGCGCCGCAGCCGGAGCAGCCGGCTTGCCGGCCGGAGCGGGCGCGACGGGGCGCACCTGGCCGCCCGACATGATCGAGCCGAGAACGTCGTTCGAGAAGGTCGACAGGCTGCGCGAGATCGCCTTGTTGCGGCTCTGCAGCCAGTTGAAGGCGAGCACCGCGGGAACCGCGACGATCAGGCCGATGGCGGTCATGATCAGCGCTTCACCGACCGGGCCGGCGACGGTGTCGATCGAGGCCTGGCCCGACGCACCGATCTTCACCAGCGCGCGGAGAATACCGATAACCGTACCGAACAGGCCGACGAACGGCGCGGTCGAACCCACGGTAGCAAGGAAGGACAGACCGCCGTTGAGCTTCGAGTTGATGTGGCCCTGCGACCGCTCGAGCGTGCCGTGCATCCAGTCGTGCGCCTCGATCGGGTTGGTCAGCTTGCCATGCTCTTCATGCGCACGCAGGCCGTCTTCGACCACCTGGCGGTAGGCACTGTTCTTCTCGAGCTTCGCGGCGCCCTCGGCGAGCGTCGGGGCGCGCCAGAAATTGGCGGTGACCGTCTTGCCCTGGCTCATCACCTTGTTCTGCTCGAACAGTTTGGTGAACAGGATGTAGAGCGATCCGACGAACATGATCAGCAGCACGAGAAAAGTAAGCTGCGACACGATGCCGCCTTCGCACAGTGCCGGGATAAGGCCGTAGGGGCTCTCGCCCTCGCCGACGGTGCACATCGATGCCGGCATCAGGGTCATCCCCGTCGGGGCATGGCCACCCGCCGCAGCGGCATTTGCGATCAGATTAAGCATTGGTTATTCCCTCTCAAAAATCGTGATATTCATGAAAGCTGATGTTGCCTGTGGCCGACACGCGCAGGATTACTGCGGAATCTGCCACCGGATACGGTTGCTGTAGGAGCCGCCCTTCGGATTGCCCTCGCGGTCCTTGCCCGGGTTGAAGCGGGCACGGCGCGTGATGAGCTTGCAGGTCTCCGCATCGAGGTCGGAATGGCCGCTCGACGAGGTCACGTCGCACGAGGTCACGCGACCGTCGGCACCGTAGCTGACGCGGAAACCCGTCGTCCCTTCGCGGCCTTCACGCATTGCGCGCGCCGGATAGTCGTCGTTGGTCGCCCAACGCCCCGGGTTGCCCTTCGGCGTCCCTTCCTGACTGAGATCGGGGGCCGGCGGAGCCGGCGGAGCCGCAGGTGGAACATAGATCGGCGGCGGCGGAGCCGGCGGAGCCTTCGGCACCGACTGGATCACGTTCGACGTCACCGGCGGCGGAATCGGCGACGGAGGCGTCACCACCGGCGGCGGCGGCGGAAGCTTGTTGTCCGGCGGCGGCGGCGGCGGCGGTTCTTCCGGCGGCGGCGGTTCGTTGACGTCCACGACGTCCAGTTTCTCGGCGAGTTTCTTGACGATGCTGATATTCAGGCCGTTGACCAGGCCATAACCCAGAACTGCCGTAAACAGACCAACCAAGACAATCGCCACTACCCTGTTTTTAGGGTCGACATTATCACCATAAGCCATTCAGGGACGACGCTCCTTGCTAGATCATCCTGACACCAAAAATCCTTCCCGACGGGTTGGGTTGCCAACATGCCCGGATAATTTCCGATCCATTCCGCGAGACCCGACGGTTAGCAGCCGGCATGTTCTGTTCTTGCCGGACGCTTCGTCGCCCGTCCTATCGTGGTGGCGGCAAGTTCGCAAACCCTTTATCAGCGGTTAATGTGCCATAGCCCAATGCAGGGTTTCCGCGCGCCTTTCGAGCGCCCCGACAAACAGAAACGGATCGATCCATGCGCATGACTCCGCCCGCCATCGCCGCTCTCCTTGCTTTGATAAGCTCCGGAATCCCTAGCGTTTTTGCCATGGAGCAACCGGCACCCGCGGCCGCCCCTGCCGCCAGTCCCTATAGCTATGCGGACCTCGCCGACCTTGCCGTCGCGGCGCCGATGGCGATCCACGCGCGCATCCGGAAGGCCGCGGCGCTGAAGCCCGAACAGGCCCCGGGGCTCGCCGCAGGCCATGTGCGATTCTTCATCGAAGCCGATGTGGTCAGCCTGATTCGCGGCTCCGGACCGCTCGCCGCGCGCATCTCCTACCTCGTCGACCTGCCGCTCGCGGCGAACGGCAAGGCGCCGAAGCTGAAGAGCAAGCAACCCGTCCTGATCTTCGCGCGCCCGGTCGCAAGCGGCACGACGACCGACACCGGCAGCGTCCGCCTCGTCGCGCCCGACGCGCAGCTCGCGTGGGACCCCGCGACCGAGGCACGGCTGCGCGCGATCCTGACCGAGCTCGTCAAACCCGGCGCCCCGCCCGCGATCACCGGCATCGCCAACGGCTTCCACGTCCCCGGCACGCTGCCGGGCGAGGGCGAGACGCAATTGTTCCTCAACACCGCGACGGGCGAGCCCGTTTCGCTGACCGTCATCACCGCCGCCGACGGGTCGCGCCGCTGGGCGGCCGCCTTCGGGGAGATCGTCGACGGCTCCGCGGCGGTGCCGCGGCGCGACACGCTCGCCTGGTACCGCCTCGCCTGCGGCTTGCCGAAGACGCTGCCACTCGACAAGCTGGCGGGCACCGCGCCCGAGGATCGCAAAAAGGCCGCCGCCGACTATGCGATGATCCTCGGCGCGCTCGGCGAATGCACGCGGACCCGCGCACCCGTCGGCGGCTGACGCCGCGTAGCCGCCGCGACGGCACGAACAGAAATTCTATCGCGCTTGTTCCCTTGTTTCCGCCGGAAAAGCCGATAGGGGGCGCTGGCAACGGCGGGCGACAACCCGCGCCATCGACGGAGTAGCCGCATGTCCCCCCTTCCCTCCCCCGCCGCGTCCCGCCCTCCGCTGCGCGTGGCGCTGGCTGGCATCGGCGTGGTCGGCGGCGGCGTCGTCCGGCTGCTCGAGGCCAACCGCGAACTGATCGCGCGGCGCGCCGGGCGGGCGATCGAGATCGTCGCGCTGTCGGCGCGCGATCGCCACAAGGACCGCGGCGTCGACCTGTCGGCCTATCGCTGGGAAGACGACATGGGCGCGCTGGTCACTGCCGACGATGTCGATGTCGTCGTCGAGATGGTCGGCGGCGCCGACGGCCCGGCGCTGACCCTCGCGCGCGCCGCGCTCGGCGCGGGCAAGGCGCTCGTCACCGCGAACAAGGCGATGATCGCGCATCACGGGCTGGATCTCGCGCGGCTGGCCGAGGCGCGCGACACGCCGCTCAAATATGAAGCCGCGGTCGCGGGCGGCATCCCGGTGATCAAGGCGCTGCGCGAAGGCGCGTCGGCGAACCAGATCGCGCGCGTCTACGGCATCCTCAACGGCACCTGCAATTATATCCTGACGCTGATGGAGCGCGAGCGCGCGAGCTTCGCCGACGCGCTCGCCGCCGCGCAGGCCGAAGGCTATGCCGAGGCCGACCCGACCTTCGACGTCGACGGCATCGACGCCGCGCACAAGCTGTCGATCCTCGCCGCGCTCTGCTTCGGGACGAAGCTCGACATCGGCGCGGTCACCGCGACCGGCATCCGCGGCCTGATCGCCGCCGATATCCGCGAGGCCGAGGCGCTCGGCCATCGCGTGCGGCTGATCGGCATGGCCGAGCGCGACGAAACCGGCCTCTATCAGCATGTCCAGCCGTGCCTCGTGCCGGCCGACCACCCGCTCGCCTATGTTCCCGGCGCGCTCAACGCCGTGGTCGCGGAGGGCAATTTCGTCGGGCGGCTGTTCTTCGAGGGCGCGGGCGCGGGCGCGGGGCCGACGGCATCGGCGATCGTCGCCGACATCATCGACATCGCACGCGACGAATATGGGCCGGCCTTCGCGATGCCGGTCGACGCGCTCGATCGGGCCGCCACCGCCGACGCGGGCGCGCGCGTCGGCAAGCATTATGTCCGCCTGGTCGTCGAGGACCGCATCGGCGTCCTCGCCGAGATCGCGACGGCGATGCGCGACGCGGGTGTGTCGATCGAAAGCTTCATCCAGCGCGGCGACGACGCGGACGGCGGCGTCGTGATCGCGCTCGTCACCCACGCCGGCCCGGCCCGCGCGATCCACGCGGCGCTGGCGACGCTGTCGGCGTCGGACCACGTCGTCGGGACGCCGATGCACATGCCGATACTGGCGCTCTGACACGCTCGGACGGATCGACATTCAGCTCTGGCGGCCTGCAAATGGCGGCCTTTAGCGCTTCCGGTGCTCACGTGCCATCAGCACGCTGCGCTCCGGGTCGCGAAAAACCACCATTTTCGCCTCGCCATCTTCTGAATGTTGATCCGTCCGAGACCATGATGACATCGGACGGACTCGTCATTGCGAGCGGCGCAGCCGCGCGGCAATCCAGAGTAGCGTAAACCGCCCTGGATTGCTTCGCTCCGCTCGCAATGACGAAGCGGGTCAATCCAAAGTCGTCAGAGTCTGACGCGACGCGCACCACGAAGGAAAAGGGCCTGACGGCCCGAACATCGTCTTTCGTCTTTGCGGGCTCCGCGCGAAATCGAGCCCGACCTAGCGCTTCGGCTCCTCCGCCCCGGCCGGTTCCCCCGTTTCCGGGTCGGTCGCGCGCTTCGCCAGTTCATAGAGGGCGTTATATTCCGGCCCCGGCGGATAGCGGCCGCCCATCGGCATCCAGTTGTACGGCAGCTTGTCGAGGCTCATCGCCTTCGCCTCGGCGCGCGGGCGTTTGGGTGGAGCCTCGCGGCCTTCGTTCGCGATCGCGCGCAGTTCGGGCGACAGGCGATGCTTTTCGGTGTCGCTGCCGCACACGGTGATCTCTCCGTCCTCGGCAGGCTTGCAGCGCCGGATCGGGTCCGTCATCTCCTTCGCCGTGGCAATTGCGTCCTCGGCCTTCGGAGCCGGAGGCCCGGCCGTCTGCGCCGACACCGCTGGCGCAGCCATGCCGATGACGCAAAAAGCCGCAAAAGCGGCACCGAATCGGGCGAAGCATTCTCGACAAGCGGCGCGGGCGACCATATGGCGCCCACCATGCCCAGGTGCGGTGACAAGTAAAGACGGAGAGTCGAAGCGATGACGAACAGCAGCAGCAACCTCGACCGGGTGCTCGTGCTCGAAATGGTGCGCGTCACCGAAGCCGCGGCGATCGCCGCCGCGAAGCTGATCGGGCGCGGCGACGAAAAGGCGGCCGACGCCGCCGCGGTCGAGGCGATGCGCGACGCGTTCAACACCCTCTATATGGACGGCACCATCGTCATCGGCGAGGGCGAGCGCGACGAGGCGCCGATGCTCTATATCGGCGAAAAGGTCGGCGCCGCCCCCGGCAGGGGGCCGAAGATCGACATCGCCGTCGATCCGCTCGAAGGCACGACGATCACGGCAAAGGCAGGTCCGAACGCGCTCGCGGTGCTCGCGATCGCCGAGGAAGGCTGCCTGCTCAACGCGCCCGACGTCTATATGGACAAGCTGGCGGTCGGCCCCGGCTATTCGCCCGACATCGTCAACTTCGACAACAGCGTGCGCGAGAATGTCGAGGCGGTCGCGCGCGAAAAGGGCGTCGCGCCCGCCGACATCATCGTCTGCGTGCTCGACCGGCCGCGTCACGAGGCGCTGATCGCCGAGTTGCGCGCGATCGGCTGCGGCGTGGCGCTGATCCCCGACGGCGACGTCGCCGGCGTGATCGCGACGACCAACCCCGAAACCAACATCGACATCTACATGGGGTCGGGCGGCGCGCCCGAGGGCGTGCTGGCGGCAGCGGCGCTGCGCTGCGTCGGCGGCCAGTTCAAGGGCCGGCTGCTGTTCCGCAACGACGACGAGCGGCAGCGCGCGCGCAAATGGGGAATCGAGAATCTCGACCGCGTCTACGACCTTCAGGATCTGGCGAAGGGCGATGTGATCTTCGCGGCGACCGGCGTCACCGACGGATCGCTGCTGCGCGGCGTCAAGCACCGCCGCGGCGGCATCCTGACCACCGAAAGCATCGTGATGCGCGCCTCGTCGGGCACCGTGCGCTGGGTCAAGGGCGAGCATCGCGAGGGGTAAGCGTCTCATTCTCCCCTCCCGCTTGCGGGAAGAGAGCATTGCTTTCTCAGAAAATCCCCGCCGCCAGTCCCTCGGCCAGCGCGGCGCCCAGATCGCGCGCTTCGGCCAGCCGGTCTTCGGGGATGGTCTTGGGCGCGAGGATCGCCTCGGGCGTCTGGGCGTCGGTGTTCACGATCAGCGGATCGGCGACACGTCGCAGCCGCCAGCCGGTGGCGATGCGGTCGAGCTGGCGCTGCGCATTCTCGCCGTCCGATCCGGCGCAGATGATCGTCGCATAGGGCCGCCCCTCCAGCCGGCCGAGGCACGGATAATAGCAGCGGTCGAACATCTCCTTCATCGCCCCGGACAGAGCCGCGAGATTTTCGGGGCCGACGAACAGATAGCCCTGCGCCGCGAGCAGGTCGGCCGGCTCCGCCCGTTCGGCGGGGACCAGCCGCGCCGCCGCGCCGCCGCCTTCCGCCGCGGCTTCGGCCAGCGCGCGGCTGCCGCCGGTACGACTGTGCCAAATGACAAGAAGTTTGCATTTCGGCATCGACGAATCCTCTACGCGGGGTGCGGCGTGCGGGGGCATCGGCTTGCCAACTCCCCGGGCGATGCGCAAGCTGGGCGAAAAGCGAGGGGAGAATGCGATGAAGCGTGCAATCAGCCTGATACCAATGCTGCTATGGGCGAGCGGCGCGGCGGCGCAGGACGCGGCGAGCGAGGCGACCCGCGCGGCGCAGGCCGAACTCGCCGCGCGCCTGCCGCTGAACGACCCCGCCGACATGGCGAACGCGACCCGCGGCAAGATCGCCGAGATCGCGGACGGCGTGATCCTCGGCAAGGACGGCCGAATTGTCTGGGATCGCCGCCCCTATGCCTTCCTTGCCGCCGACAGGGCGCCCGACACGGTCAATCCCTCGCTGTGGCGGCAGGCACGGCTCAACGCGGTGCACGGCCTGTTCGAGGTGGTGCCCGGCAAGATCTGGCAGGTGCGCGGCTACGACATCTCGGTGATGACGATCATCCGCGGCGAATCGGGCTGGATCGTCGTCGATCCGCTGCTGACCGAAGAGGCGGCGGCGGCGGGCTGGAAGCTGTTCGCCGACACCGTCGAGGCGAAGGCGGGCAAGCGGCCGATCCGTGCGGTCATCTTCACCCACAGCCACAGCGACCATTTCGGCGGCGTCGGCGGCGTCGTCACCCCCGAACAGGTGCATCGGGAGAAGATCCGCATCATCGCTCCCCACGGCTTTTCGGAGGAAGCGACCGCGGAGAATGTTCTCGCCGGCAATGCGATGGGCCGCCGCGCGCTCTACATGTTCGGCGCGATCCTGCCGCCCGGCCCGACGGGGCAGGTCGACACCGGGCTGGGACCGAAGCTGTCGTCGGGCACCATCGGCTATATGGAGCCGACCGAGACGGTGCCCGCCGCGGGCGCAACGCTGACGATCGACGGACTGGCATTCGATTTCCTCGACGCCGCCGGCACCGAGGCGCCCGCCGAGTTCGTCTTCTATATCCCCGCCTACAAGGCGCTGCACACGACCGAGGTCGTCACGCACAACCTCCACAATATCCTGACGCTGCGCGGCGCGCAGGTGCGCGACGCGCTGCACTGGTCGAAGGTGATCGACGCAATGCTGCTCAAATGGGGCGGCACGGCCGAGGTCGCGCTCGCCTCGCACCACTGGCCGACCTGGGGGCAGGGCGCGGTGGCGAAATGGCTGGCCGACCAGCGCGACGCCTATCGCTATGTCCACGACCGCACGCTGTTCCTCGCCAACCGCGGCGCGACGCTCCACGAACTCGCCGACCAGACGGCCGAGGCGCCGGTGCAGGGCCGCGATTTCTCGACGCGCGATTATTACGGCACGCTCAACCATAATATGAAGGCGACCTATCAGCGCTATTTCGGCTGGTGGGACGGTAATCCGGCGCATTTCAACCCGCTGCCCCCCGAACAGAGCGCCGCGAAATATGTCGCGCTCGCCGGCGGGCCCGACAAGCTGCTCGCCGCCGGGAAGGCGGCGATCGCTGCGGGCGATTATCGCTGGGCGGCCGAGCTGCTCGACAAGCTCGTCTTCGCGCAGCCCGACAGCAAGGATGCGCGCGCGGCGCTGGCCTCCGCATATGACCAGCTCGGCTATCAGGCCGAATCGGGAGCGTGGCGCAACTATTATCTCGCCGCCGCCGCGACGCTGCGCGGGACCGAGCTCGACACGCTCACCGGCAACGGCCAGAGCCGCAGCTTCGTCAGCGCGATTCCCACCGCGGTCTTCTTCGACGCGCTCGCGACGCGCTTCGACGCGGCAAAGGGCGCCGCGCTCGCCGGCACCTTCCAGTTCGTGCTGCCCGACAGCCGGGAGGCCGTCGCAGTGGTCGTCGGCGGCGGGGTCGAATTCCCGCGCCACGGCGTCACCGACCCCGCGCCGACCGCGACGATCACCATCGACCGCAAGACGCTCGACGACGTAATGCTGGGGCAGGCGCAATTCCCGGCGCTGCTCCAGTCGGGTGCGATCCGCATCGACGGCGACCGCGCCGCCTTCCTGTCATGGTTCGCGCTGCATCCGCCCGCCGATCCGCGCTTCAATGTGGTTGTGCCTTAAGGGCGCATGCGCCTATCGAGGGGGGATGAGCGACGCCGCCATCCCCCACCCCACCGACCCTTTCGCGCCCGAGGCGATCAACGCCGTCGACGGGCTGACGCCGGTCGATCCCGCCTTTCGCCACGTGCTGCGCATCGCGACGCTGCTCAACGCGCTGCCGCTGGCGATCGCCGCGATGCTGGCCGACATCTTCCTCGTCCGCGCGATCGACGGACCCTATGGCCTGCTGACCGTGCTCGGCTGGCTGCTCGGCGCGCTGGCGGTCGCCATCCTGCCGTCGCGGCGTGCGCAGCGCTGGGGCTACCGTGTCGGCGAGGGGCAGCTTCGCGTCGCGCACGGCTGGCTGTTCCGCACCGACACGATCGTCCCCTTCGTCCGCGTCCAGCATATCGACGTCGGGCAGGGCCCGGTCGAGCGCTGGTTCGGCCTCGCGCATCTGGTCGTCCACACGTCCGGCACCCACAACAGCACGGTGACGCTGCCCGGCCTGCCCGCCGACCTTGCCGCCGCGATGCGCGAGACGATCCGCCGCCATATCCACACTGATTTCGCATGACCGACATCGCCGCCCTGCCCGCCGCAGAGGCCGAGCCGCACTGGCTGCGCCTCCACCCCGCGACGCTCGCGCTGTCGATCGCGAAGCTCGGGCCGCGCTCGCTCAATTTCCTGCCCGCGATCGCGGCGCTGGGGGTCACCGGCAACTGGGCCTATATCGTGCCGGCTTTCCTGCTCTTCCTGCTTTTCTCGCTGCTCGCGGCCTGGCTTCACTGGCTGCGCTTTCGCTTCGCGGTGGGGGCGGACGAAGTCGTCATCGAAAGCGGCGTGCTGGCGCGCCAGCACCGGACCATCCCCTTCGATCGCATCCAGGACGTCAGCATCGAGCAGGGATTGATCGCCCGCGCGCTCGGCATCGCGAAGGTCGAGTTCGAGACCGGAGCGGGCGGCGGCAAGGACCATGACGCAAGCCTCGACGCGGTCGGCCTCGACGCCGCGGAAGCGCTGCGCGGCGTAATCCGCGCGCACCGCAGCGAACTGGCCACTGCGCTTGCCCCCGCCGATGCGCCGGGCGCGGAGGATCGGCTGCTCTTCGCGATGGGCTCGCGCCGGCTGCTGATCGCCGGACTGTTCAACTTCTCGCTCGCGGCGCTCGCGGTCTTTGGCGCGGCCATGCAGTTCTTCGACAATCTGCTGCCCTTCGACTTCAACATCTTCAACCCGGTCGATTGGATTGACGTCGCCGAAGCCTACGGCTTCGACACTTGGCTCGTCGCGCATCGCTGGGTCGCCGGGCTGGGCGCGGCGATCTCGCTGTTCTTCATCGGCTTTGCCGGCGGGGTCGCGACGATGTTTTTCACCAACTGGGACTTCCGCCTGACGCGCGAACCGCGCGCGCTGCGCCGCACCCGCGGGCTGACGACACGCACCGACGTCGCGATGCCGGTGCGCCGCGTGCAGGCCGCGATCCTCGTCACCGGCTGGCTGCGCGAGCGGTTCGGCTGGCACGAGTTGCGGCTTCAGAGCCTGGCAAGCGACGGCGGGAAGGAACGCGACCACCAGGTGGTGCCCTTCGGCACGCTGCGCGAGATCGATCCGGTGCTCGCGACCGTGGCGATCGATCGTCCGCCCGGCGAAACACGCTGGGAGCGCAGTCACCATATCGTTGCGCTCGGCGGGCTGCTCGGCGCCGCGATAGCCGCGGTCGGCGGCGCGGTGGCGATCGCGCGCGGCGAACCGCTCGGCAGCCTCACGATTGCGGCGGCCGTCCTTCTGGCGCTGGCCGCGTTGGTCGGCGCGCGCTTCCGCCTGTGGGCCGACCTCGGCGATCGGGTCGCGATCCGCCGCGGCTGGTGGAAACCGAAGCTGACCCTGCTGCCCCACGCCTCGGTGCAGAGCATCGACCTCAGGACCGACTTCGTCCTCCGCCCGCTCGGCCTCGCGACGCTGGTGTTCGGGGTGCCTGGCGGCAGCGCGCTCGGCAGCCATGCGATCCCCGCGATCCCGGTCGGCATCGCGCAGGCGCTGCGCACGCGCATCCTCGCGGCGGGAGGCGCGGCATGACCGACACCGCGCTCGGCATCGCGCAGTCCATCCTCGGCCAGCCATGGCGCTGGCGGCGAACCAGCGCACAGATGGGCGGCGAAAGCCTCGCCCCCGACGATCTCGTCACCCAGCTCCTGCTCGCGCGCGGGGTGCCGCGCGACGATATCGAGCGCCAGCGGACGCCGACATTGCGCGCCTTCATGCCCGACCCGTCGTTGTTCCGCGACATGGACGCCGCCGCCGCGCGGCTCGCCGACGCGGTCGAGGCGCGCGAGGCGGTCACCGTCTTCGGCGACTATGATGTCGACGGCGCGACCTCGGCGGCGCTGCTCGTACGCCTGCTTCGCGCGCTCGACGTCCCCGTCGGCCCCTATATCCCCGACCGTCTGATGGAAGGCTATGGTCCCTCGGGCGCCGCGCTGGTCCGGATCGGCGCCGCGGGATCGCGGCTCGTCGTTACCGTCGATTGCGGCGCGCAGGCCTTCGACGCGATCGCCGAGGCCAAGGCCGCAGGGGTCGAGGTGATCGTCGTCGACCATCACCAGTGCGCGACAACGCTGCCGCAGGCCTTCGCCGTCGTGAACCCCAACCGGCTCGACGAGGCGCCCGACGCGGCACTCCACGGCAATCTCGCCGCGGTCGGGGTCGCCTTCCTGCTCGGCGCGGCGCTGCTCCGCACGCTGCGCGCGCGCGGCTTCTTCGGATCACGACCCGAACCGGCACTGATCGACCTGCTCGATCTCGTTGCGCTCGGCACCGTCGCCGACGTCGCGCGGCTTACCGGCTTCAACCGTGCACTGGTGACGCAGGGGCTGAAGGTGATGGCACGGCGCGGCAACATCGGACTCGCTGCGCTGATGGACGCGGCGCGGCTCACCAAGCCTCCGACCGCGAGCGACATGGGCTTCGCACTCGGCCCCCGCATCAACGCCGGCGGGCGCGTCGGCAAATCCGACCTCGGCGTGCGGCTGCTCACCACCTCGGACCCGCAGGAGGCGGCCGATATCGCGCAGGAACTGAACCGCCTGAACGAGGAGCGCCGCGCGATCGAGGCCGCGGTGCTCGACCAGGCGATCGAGGCGAGCGTCGCCTGCGCCAACGCTCCCGTTGCGCTCGTCGCCGCATCGGGCTGGCATCCCGGCGTGATCGGCATCGTCGCGGGGCGGCTCAAGGAACGGCTGCACCGCCCCGCGATCGTCGTCGCACTGGGCGACGACGGTATCGGCAAGGGGTCGGGCCGCTCGATCGCCGGAGTCGACCTCGGCGCCGCGGTGCTCGCCGCGAAGGAGACGGGGTTGCTCGTCGCAGGGGGCGGTCATGCGATGGCGGCAGGACTGACCGTCGCCGCCGACCGGATCGACGCGCTCGGCGCCTTCCTGAGCGATCGGCTCGCCGCCGACGTCGAGCGCGCGAGCGGCGACAAGGCGCTGCTGATCGACGCCGTACTCGCGCCGCGCGGCATCAGCCCGCTGTGGTGCGAAGCGATCGACAGCGCAGGGCCCTATGGCGCCGGCTGGCCCGCGCCACGCGTCGCGACCGGCCCGGTGCGCATCGTCGAGGCGGGGATCGTCGGCACCGATCACCTGCGCCTGATCGTCGCGGGCGACGACGGTGCGCGTTTCAAGGCGATCGCCTTCCGCAGCGCCGAAAGCCTGCTCGGCCAGACGCTGCTCCACGCGCGCAGCGGGCGCAAGCTGTGGCTCGCGGGCCGCGCGAAACGCGACGACTGGGGCAGCCGCCCCGCCGCCGAACTGCACCTCGAGGATGCCGCCTGGGCCGACTGACCGATGCCGGCGATATTTCTGCCCCGCCGGCCACCGGCGCGCTTGACCGCAGGAACACGCGCGTCTAAGGCGCCGCTTCACCGACTGACGGCCCCTTCGTCTAGCGGTCTAGGACGTCGCCCTTTCACGGCGAAAACACGGGTTCGAGTCCCGTAGGGGTCACCAGACAAGCGATTTATCGCGTTGATTTCACATGGTATTTGTAGAAATCATTCGGATCGATATCACAGATGGTCCCACATTTCGTGTGGGTCGTGGTGAAATGATTCGGTCCTCGGTAGGACAAACTGCTGCTTCCCCATAATTTAGTTATTGTGCATTGCCCGACAGTCAGGTGCATCACGCAGATAGCGTTGCGACCGCCTTCGTTTCTGCGACGAGAGCAATAACCTCAGCCGCGCAGAGTTCGGAAAGCTCGGCACCTGCGGCATCTGACGCTCTTTTGTCACCAGCCCTTCTTCGTGCGAGTTTGCAGAATTCGGCTTAGGCGCTGTCTGCATTCAGGGGTTCCTTGATGGGATGATTGATTCAATGTCATCGAAGGAGATGCTCAATGAGCAGACGGAAGCTGACGGACGAACAATGGGACCGGATAGAGGTGTATCTTCCTGGTCGGGCGGGGCGGCCGGGTCGGAGCGGTGTAGATAACCGGCTATTCGTTGACGCGATCCTGTGGATGGCAGGCAATGCGGCGCATTGGCGTGATCTGCCGGAGGTGTTCGGCAAGTGGACAGCGGTGCATGCGCGGTTCCGGCGCTGGTCTCACACAGGTGTATGGGAACGGCTGTTCCATGCGATGGCTGACACGCCGGACTTTGAGTATGTGCTGATTGACAGCACGATCTCGAAGGTCCACGCGGATGCGAGTGGCACAAAAGGGGGTTGAAGCTGCCGCGATCGGTCGTTCGCGCGGCGGCCTGACGACCAAGTTGCATGCTGCTGTCGATGCGATGAGCCTGCCGATCCGTATCCACCCGACGCCGGGGCAATATGGTGACCGCCCGCAAGCCGAAGCGCTGCTGGCAGGTCTGAAAGGCGTCGGTCACATCATTGCCGACGCCGCCTACGACGCAGACCCTCTACGCGCCTTCATTGCCAGCGATCTTGGCGCCACAGCGCACATCAAGGCTAATCCCAGTCGGACCGGCAAACCGCCAATCGATTGGAGCCTCTACAAGGAGCGCCATCAGGTCGAATGCTTCTTCAACAAACTCAAACGCTCCGCCGCATCGCCCTCAGGTGCAAGAAACCCATCTCCGCATTCATGGGCTTCGTTCACCTCGCTTGCGCCATCATATGGCTACAGTGAATGCAGACAGCGCCTAGGGTCAAGACTCATTCATAGCCAGAAAGCGACGGCGGCAGCGAGCACGACGGCAGATTGATGCTAAGCCTCCTAATCGCAGAGGTATTCATGGGCCATCAAGTGCTTCGCGTATCATTATCAGCCGGCCCAGCGGGTCGTAATGGAGTATCACCCTGCCGCTCGCGCCGCCTTCAGCGAATTCTCCGGCGCATTTAGCTGTCGTTCCCCGACCTCGTCAGTTTGCCCCGTGCCATATACAACCGGATGTTCCGACATAACGGGTCGTCACACGCCGCCCGTCTGAATCTTGCCATTCAGAAGCGATGCGACCGACGTAACCACCACTAATCCGTACATTTAACTTGGTTGGAGTTAGCCAGCTGTAGCATATGCGGCCAACATCTTGTCCTTCAAAAAACGGCTCTGTGTCCCCTTGGGAGGCTGCGCCAACAGTCATAAGGTAAGATTCCACTGAGTCCGGTGCGGGTCCGGCTCCAGGCTTTCGCACTTCATTGACGATGATGCGACCGTCTGGAGATTTGGAAACGGGTGCAGTTTTTTCACTGCACGATATTTGAACGAGCATCACAGCCATCAACAAGCCAATGAGCAAAGAGGGTTATGGGTCATCACGGGCATTGCGTTGCCTCGTGGACATTAGCTGCGCCGGATTTTCTCATGCCGTTAAGTAAATTTTTCCAATCTCCTTATTGATGTGAGATATAACTTAAGTCTACCTTCTTCGTATCCTAGATATAAAAAAAACTGTAGTTAATAATATTAATGATAATATAGAAACATTTATAATTTTCTCTATTGTACCCCCACTCTCCTTTTCATAGAGGCATATAAAGCATCCTGAATCAATGGAATAAAGTATCATAAAAATGAGAAGTGCCATTATTGGCAGAAAGAAGAAAAATGCGATAAATTTCATCACTAATTTCCTTGGCCGGCTTCAAAGGCTTTGCGCGATGGCCCACGAAAGCGGATTCGCCCACATCCACCAGCACCACATATCGGTAAATCAACTTTGTAACCGAGTAGGATCAAGCCCCAGCCATAAACTGGACCGGCAAAGCTGCATACGAATGCCATGGCAGGTTTGTGCTGTTTTACACACTCAAGCTGAATGTCTTGATTGAGCTGCATGTCACAACTCTCTTTAGAGCTACCTTTGGCTCCGTAGCAAATGTCATGCTTCCGACAGGCCTCACCCCAACTACCGTCTGGAACCCATTCACTGCCATTACTACCGCACCAGTCAGGCCGGTTCGGCTCTGGCATCATCGGGGGCTTTTGCGGCTTTGCCGGCGCCACAACCTGTTGCTTCGGCTTGGTGCCGGTCACGACGATTTCGTTGTTGCTCGCGACAAATTCTTCGAGGCTGGCCATTATGTCGCGCCAGACCATTTCGAGATGCGTCGGAACCGCCGTCACGCACGCATTGCAGTCGCGGTGCCCGACGACGTCAATCGGCACGCACGTCGGGAAACTGCATCCGGTATCGGAAAAGGCTTTGCCCAGTCCCGTCGGATCGCGCATGTTCACCGGATCATTGTCGACATAAGCATACCAGTTCATCCCATCTTCGTAACCGATGGGGTCGGTCTGCAGGAACCGCCCCAGCGTCGGCGAGTAGATGCGCGCTTTATAATACCACATCCCGAGCTCGGGCAGCCAGGCCTGGCCGGTGTAACCGAACCGGCCGAGGTTGCCCGGCGCGGGGATGCCATATTCGTCATAGGCATTGATGTGCAGCGTCGCGCCCGCCGAGTCGGTCACGCTGACGATGCTCCCTCGCTCGTCCGCTATCATGAACCGTCGCGTGGTGTTGTCGATCGTACTGCCTTCGTACCAGACGACAGGGTTATCGGTGCCGGGGCCGTGGACATAGCGGCGCTGCACCGCATTCGTGCCGTCAAACTCGCCGATCATCTCCGCGCCGTCGTAGAGGAACCGCGTCGTCACCGGTGATTTCACCGTCTCATAGAGGCGTCCCAGCGGGTCATAGGCCAGCGTTGTTGCCGGTCCCGTCTTCAGCAGATTCTCCGCCGTATAGGCATAGCTGTTCGTTCCGTCGCCCGTAAGGTTGCCGCGCGCGTCGTATGTGAAGCCCACGCTGCCTGCGCTCAGGATGCGATTGAGGCCATCCGACACATAGGCCCGGTCGACATTGTAATGCGCAGCCCAAGCATAGTCGTCGTTGCTCCGCGTCACGCTCGCGATCTGGCTCGCCGGGTTGTAGCTGAACATCTGCGTCAGGTCGTGTGCCGTCGCGCCGCCGCCCAGATCGTGCGTCAACGTCGTCAGCCGCGACACCGGGTCATAGCCGAAGCTCTGCACGCTGCCATTGCCGAACGTCACGCTCGAACGCCGGCCCTGATCGTCATAGACATAGCTTGCCAACACCCCGACGCCGCTCGTCGCGCCATTCTCCCGAATCTTCAGCATATTGCCAGCGACGTCATAGTCATAATCGATCGTCAGGCCGCCGCCCGGATAGCTCATCCCCGTTCGTCGACCCACCGCGTCATAGCTGTAGCTCACTGTCCCCAGCGGTCCCGTCTGCGTCAGGTTGCGACCCAGCGCATCGTGCGTGAAACTTAGCACATACGACCCCTGCACCGCGCCCGTCGGGCGACCGACAAGGTCATAGGCATAGGCCACATCAGCCTCGCTACCAGGCAGGTCCTTCGATACCAGCCGGTTCAGATCGTCATAGTCGTAACCGATGCTCGTCCCGTCGCGCAGCCGCCGACTCGCCACATTGCCGTTCGCATCATAGCTCAACTGCTCATAGTCCGACGCGTTGACGGCATCGGCCCCCTTGGTAGGCGAGGGATATTCGGTCTTCACCAGGCGATCGAACCCGTCGTAGCTGTAGGCCGTTCGGTTGGATTCGCCATCAATCACATAAGCCAACCGGCCACTAGCCGTGTAGCCTGCGGTTACTACGTCCGCTTGCTCGGCCGTACCGAAGCCACCTTGGACCTTCGTGATCATATTCTCGACATTATAGGTTGTCTTGACGATCCGATCGGGGCCATAGGCGCCCGCAGTTCCCATCGCACAGGCGCTCGACGGCAGTGAGCCGAAGATCGCCGGGTTCATCCGCTGGGCGGTGCATTCAAGCCGGCCTCGCGTATCATAGCCATATTGCACCGCCGCATAATCGATACCATTCGACGACAATATGTCTGTCGTTTTGCGCGCGTTGGCATCATAGCTGCTCGTTACTGTCTCGGCGGGCACGAATGCTGCCCAGGCGCTGTCCGACTGGCTCGCCACGGTGCCCGACTCAACTTTCGTGACCTGATTATCGAGATTATAGCTGATGCGTTGCGCCGCCAGTTGACGCACTCCCACTCCGTCGGGATCCGGGCCGACCCGACCGACGACCCGGCGGCGCGCATCATATCGCACACGCGTGATATCTTCCGTGCCGGCCAAAGGCCGATCCACCGCGATCATGTTGCCGATCATGTCATAGGCGAAGCTCGAACCCGCGCTCAGCGTACCATCACCGGAACTGGATGTTGCCGAAACGGGCAGAAGATTATTGGCGGTTCCCGTCACCTGCGGACCATAGGCGATCGCTTCTTTTGTTTCGTCCGATGTACCCACGCAACTCGCCGCGGTTTGACAGGCTGATACGCCGGTCATGCGGTAGATGGGAATTGCAGACGCGACGATCGAGCCCGCGCTGTTTTTATAATAGGCTTGATATTGTTGATATGTGTATCGGGTTTGCGGCCGGATACCGCCCGGCGTTGGCGCGGGCTGCGTCACGGTCAGTACCCCACCATGATTGGGGTCGTAAGTATAATCGGTCTGATTGCCTTTGGCGTCGCGAGTCCAGAGCGGCTTGTTGCAGACGAGCGGATTGGTGCAACTCGCGTCGTAGCCCGATGTCGTGACAACATCGGCGAGGCCCGATCCATCCTTGGCGGTCCGCCGTGTCTCGATCACATTGCCGCGTGCGTCGTACTCATATTTGGTTGTGATATCACTATAATAGGAACTCATGTCACTGGTATATGAGGTCGTAACGCGGCCATTGTTATCATGTATGAACCCCGTCGTCCTAAGCATTCCATCCATAATTTTCTGTATTACCTGAAGGCTTATATTGGATGTTACATTCCTCCAATATCCTCCTGGCCCTGTTACTGTTACCGATCTTTGATATGGCCCTATACCGTCTGTATAAATATATGCAGATCCGTCTTTTGTTACTTTTGAAACATATCCTGATTTATAGGCGACCGTTACATCGTCGCTAGTGGATCCCGCACGTCTGATGCCAACGATCTTCTGACCAGCAGTGTCATAGGCATAGGTGCGCGCCAGGCCCATCGAATCGGTTGCCGTCTCTACGGTGCCCGATTTGTCGTATGAGACCGATGGCCAGGAATTGACGAGCGAGCAACTCACGGCGGCCGGATCGCAATATTCTTCCGCTCCGTTGATCGCTGTTACCTTCGTTATCCTGTTCCACTCGTTCAGGTCCGTATAGTTGACCATGGTATTCGAGGCATATTCCAGCTTGATCTGGTAGCCGAAGCCATTTGTCACCGACTGGATGCGTTCCGCGGCGCTAAGCGGCTTCGTACAGGATGAGCCGTCCCAGTCACCGAACTGGCAATATTGGCCTGTTTTGATTTCGTAGGCCCAGCGATCTCCGCTAGGAAAGGTTATGCTGCGGGCCATGCCAATTTTCCGCTGCGTATAAACATCGGTTAGAATTGGTCCGAAAACAGCAATGGTACCGTCAGGAGAGGTGTAGATATAATCGGTGCCGCTCACGACGAGCGTCGCCCCATTGCCTTCTGTCGATACGAACGTAGGCCAGACTGTCCAGGTGAAGCTGTCGGATTTGCCGCCGAAACTGACCGTATAGCGGTTGCCATTATATGTGATGGTCGCCATCAGGTTATGACGCCAGCCTGATCCTCGCCATATCCGCTCGAAAGCCAAGCCTTGATCACCGGAGCCGATCGAAACATCCGTCGCGGACGTATTGAACGTCATTTTCATCAGATCGACGCCATTTTCGTCGATTGCCTGGCGGACCGGCGGAGGATCGGCCTGGGCGAATGCCGGGACTGCCAATCCTGACGCCGTGACGATCACCGCCAAATACGTGACCGCTTTTATACAATAGCGTTTACACCCCACCCCCGATTTCCCCTTTGAAGCGCTGTGACTTACCCGCTGATCCCAATCGGGACATAGATGTCCTCACGGCGGCGGATTGGGGGAATTGGTGGTTTTCAACCGGGTGCGGTTGTTGGCCTTGTCATGTTCGTAGTCGACCGTAACATTGTTGTTCACGGTCCCGGTCCGCACGACTTTCACCAGCCGGCCCTTGGCGTCGTAGCTGTATGTGATGGTTTCGGCGGCGACCGCCGGGCTGGCGGCCAATAATCCGCCAACAACTCCCGCCAATATTCGAACCATTCTCATCCGTGCACGCCCGCAACAATGATGGAGAGAGGCAAGTTTTTCCTGTTTATTATTTTTGGAAAGCTATGCCTCGCACGGAATCCTGTCAATGCTGTTGAAAATCTTTTCGAATCGGGAAAGCAACATCGTCGGAATCTATTGCAGTTTGTATCGATTCGGAATCGACACCGGCTTCGGTTTCAGCGAACCGTCGGCACCGACGCGCCCGCATAGGGGTCGTAGACGGTCGGCGGCGGGGAGAGCGGCCCCTGTGGCAAGGAGGTAGTATCGGGGACGGCCATCGGGGGCGGTGCTGCGCCAGCCAGGCCCGTGAGCCCCACCGCTATGCGGCCGGCCCCGAACAACAGGAAACACCCCGCGATGACAGTGACGGCACGCCGCAGATCGAGTCGCCCCGACAGCATCAGAAATCCGATGGCGGCCACTGCGATCACCGCGATAGTGGTTGCGACGGCGCCCAGGGTCGCGTCCTGGATCCACGACAGGCTTTCGGCAATCGGGCTGCCGGGAGGCGGAGCGGTGAGCGACGGGACGACGGGGATCATCGGGATTTCGGCGGTTTCTTGTTCCGGACGATTTGTTTTCCAGGTAATTTTGATCGAACGCTATTCTAGTCGGACCGCAGTCTAGTAAATCGGAATCGTTCGTGCGACTATATTCGCTGCATTGATTTACAGGGCGGTTGCGCCCTATTGTCGGTATCTTGGCCGACAACCGCGGGGCCTTGGCGGAGCAGGGGATGAATGGAGTAAGGATAGGAAGCAGGATCGCCGGCCTGATCGGCCTGGCGACCGGACTTTTTCATGCAGCGGTAGTCCAGGCTCAGGAGATCGCCGATCCTGCCGGATCCGGGGTCCTGGTGTCGGCGGTGCGATGGCTGGAGGGCACGCTGCTCGGCACGGTCGCCACGGTCGTGGCGGTGATCGCCGTCGCTACGGTCGGCTTCATGATGCTGACGGGGCGCATCAACTGGCGTTACGGCGCGACGGTGATCCTCGGCTGCTTCATCCTGTTCGGCGCAGCAAGCATCGTCGCCGGTATCCAGTCCACCGCCAGCCTGGGCCATTGAGGCGTGGAGGGGATCGAGCGGGATTCGCTGTTCGTCGCGTTGACCCGCCCGCAGATGTTCGCCGGCGTCACTTACAGCTACTTCGTCGCCAACGCCGTTGTCGCGACCGAACTGTTCCTGATCTTTCGCACGATATGGGCGCTGGCGATCGCGCTGATCGTCCATCTGGCAGGCGTGTTGCTCTGCCTGCGTGAGCCGCGTTTCTTCGATCTCTGGCTCACGAAAGTCGGACGCTGTCCGCGCGTTCGCAACCATGCGATCTGGCGATGCAACTCCTACCGGCCCTAGCGGCATCGTCCCGCACGGTGGCGCGCGAAGCGCCGGCCGGGCGGCATCTGCCCTACAGCCATCATGTCGACGAGCACACGATCGCAACGCGGGACGGCCTGCTGATGCAGGTCATCGGCATGCGCGGCATGCTGTTCGAGACCGCGGATACCGAAGAGATCAATTATCGCAAGCGCATGCGCGATGCGATGCTCCAGGCGATCGGCTCGTCGCGCTTTGCAATCTATCACCATGTCGTCCGCCGTCGTGTCGATGCCGGGCTGGACGGGGTATTCGGCGACCCGTTCTCGGCGAAGCTCGATGCGGCCTGGCAGCGAAGGCTTGATCGGCGCCAGCTCTTCGTCAACGACCTTTATCTGACGCTGATCCGTCGTCCGCTGCAAGGGAGGGTGGGGCTGCTCGACGGCTTGCGCGAAAAGCTGGGCCGCGCGGGTGCTGCAGCCGAGACGGTCGTGCACGACCTTCGCCAGCTCGATACCGCCCGCGAAGCGCTAATGGCGGCGCTTGCCGGTTATGAGCCCTCGCTGCTCGGAATCTATGAGGGCGGGGCGGGGCTCTATTCGGAACCGCTCGAATTCCTTTCGACGCTCTTCCATGGCGAAAGCCGGCCGGTCTTGCTGCCGACGCAGGATATCGGCGCCTACCTGCCCGACCGGCGCATCAGCTTCGGACAGGAGGCGATCGAACTCGGGCCTTCGGGGCATGCGGACAGAAGCTATCTTGGACTCGTGTCGATCAAGGACTATCCGGGACAGACCAGCCCCGGCATGTTCGACGAACTGTTGCGGCTGCCGTTCGAACTCACCATCGCTCAATCCTTCGGCTTCGTCGAGCGCCAGGCCGCGCTCGACCGGATGAATCTGACGCTGCGGCGCATGCGCTCGGCCGAGGACGAGGCCCTCAGCCTGCGCGCCGAACTGTCGAGCGCTAAGGACGAGGTGGCGGCAGGACGATCGAGCTTCGGCGAACATCATATGAGCATCGCGCTGCGCGGTGGCTCGCCGGCCATCGTCGACGCGGGCATCGCTGAGGTCCAGGCCACGCTTGCCGACCTCGGCATCATCGCGGTTCGCGAGGAGATCGCGCTCGAGCCGACATTCTGGGCCCAGTTCCCGGGGAATTTCAAATATATCGCAAGGCGCGGGCTGGTATCGACCGGAAATTTCGCGGGGCTTGCGAGCGGACATAATTTCGCGCTGGGCCAGGCGCATGGCAACCATTGGGGCGATGCGGTGGCGCTGCTTGAAACCACCGCGGCCGGCCCCTATTTTTTCAACTTCCATCAGGGCGACCTGGGCAATTTCACCATCATCGGCCCTTCGGGTTCGGGCAAGACGGTCGCGCTCAATTTCCTGCTCGCACAGGCGCGCAAGTTCGACCCGCGGATTGTCTTTTTCGACAAGGATCGCGGTGGCGAGCTTTTCGTCCGCGCGATCGGGGGGCGCTACGATATTCTGCGGCCCGGCCATCCATCGGGGCTCAATCCCCTCCAGCTCGAAGGCGGGCCCGCCAATCGCCAGTTTCTCATCGACTGGCTGGCGCTCCTGGCCGGCGGGGTGAACGTCGACGAGCTTGCGCAGATCAAGGATGCGATCGACGCCAATTACGCGCAGCCGCCGCATCATCGTCGGCTGCGCCATATCGTCGAACTGTTTCGAGGCGGCCATCGGCCGCATGCCGCGGACCTGTGGTCACGGCTGCGCCCGTGGTGGGGCGATGGCGAGCGCGCCTGGCTCTTCGACAATGCGGAGGACGGGACCGACCTGTCGGCGCGCTCGGTCGGTTTCGACATGACGCAGATACTGGACGATTCCTCGGTCCGGACCCCGGCGATGATGTATCTGTTCCACCGCGTCGAGGAACGCCTCGACGGAAGCCCGACGATTATCGTCGTCGATGAAGGCTGGAAGGCGCTCGACGACGACGTGTTCGTCCGCCGGATCAAGGACTGGGAGAAGACGATCCGCAAGCGCAACGGCATCGTCGGCTTCGCTACCCAGAGCGCGCAGGACGCCCTCGAGAGCCGGATCGCGAGCGCGATCATCGAGCAGGCGGCGACGCAAATCTTCATGGCCAATCCGAAGGCGCGCCAGGCCGATTATGTCGAGGGTTTCGGCCTGACCCCCCATGAGTTCGAGCTGGTCCGCTCCTTGCCAGACAGCGCCCACTGCTTTCTGGTCAAACATGGCAATGAAAGTGTCGTCGTGCGCCTGAACCTGTCCGGCGAGCGGGAATTGCTGACGATCTTGTCGGGGCGCGAGCGAACGGTGCGCTTGCTCGATGAGCTGCGGGCCGCGCATGGCGATGCGCCGGAAGCTTGGTACGACGCGCTGATGGAGCGCGCCTGATGGCCAAGATCTGCGATTCCGTCCCCATGCCCGAAGCATTCGCGCCCAGCCTGTTGCGCTTTCTCGACTGCCAGGCGCAGGTCATCGGTACGGAAGGCTACAGGGCGCTGGCGGCGCCCGGATCGACCGCCTCGGTCCTGTTGACCGGCATGGTGACGCTGCTCATCGCATTCCTCGGATACCGGATGCTCCTTGGCCAGACGCCAACGGTCCGCGAAGGCGTGCTGACCTTCGTAAAGATCGGACTCGTCCTGCTTCTCGCGACCAGCTGGCCGGCATACCAATTGCTGGTTTATGACGTCATTCTCCGCTCGCCGGCCGAGTTCGCGGCGGCAATCGGCGGCGCCACGAGCCTGCCGGGGAGCGGCGGCGGGCTGATCGAGCGGATCGACGGCGTCGATCGGGCGCTGACGATCCTGGCCATCGAGGGGGTCGGTGCGCCGCCGATCGGCGCCGACGGGCTCCCCCGCATGGCAGCGGTCGCGCCTCCCCCGTTTCTGGGCTTCGACAGTTTCGCCGTCGGCTTCGCGCGCGTGATCTTCCTCGTCTCGACCGTAGCCGCATTTGCCGTCGTGCGCGTGGCGGCGGGCCTGCTCCTGGCGCTGGCGCCGCTGTTCGCGGCCTTTCTGCTGTTCGACGGGACGCGCGGGCTGTTCGAAGGCTGGATCAAGGCGCTGATCGGGACGGCGCTGGCGAGCCTGGCGATCTCGGTCGCGCTGGGACTTTCCCTGGCCTATCTCGAGCCTTGGCTTGCCAATCTGCTCGCGAGGCGCGCGAGCGGCCTCGATATCGTCGGTACACCGGCGCAGTTGCTTGCCGCGTCGACGATCTTCGCCATCGCGCTAGCCTGCGCGGCCTATTTGTTCGCGCGCGTTGCGCTCGCCCTCCGGATTCCGGCTTGGATGAGGCCATCGCACGGCGCGCGTGTCGATGGCCGCGCCGCTCAGCCTGACGTGTCGCGGCCGATCGCCGAGCCGCGTGCGTCCGTCGCAGGCCGCTCGCGCGCCGCGGCGATCGCCGACGCCATCGCGATCAGCCAGCGGCGCGACCTGACGGCCTCCGAAGTCGCCGGCGGGCCACGCGCCGTCCATATTGCCCGCGGCATCGCACAACGGGATGCGGGAGAAGGGCGAGCCGCCGCCCGGTCGTCGACTCACGCCGTCCGGCGGACGCGGCGGCGCCTGTCCGCCCACAGCACGGCCAGGGACCGGCGATCATGAACAAATCCAGCCGTGAAGCGCTCGATGCCTATTTTGCCGAAGCCGACAGTTGGGCGAAGGATCGGACCGAGGCTTTGCGCGCGTCGCGTCGCACGGCATGGTGGGTCGCGGCTGCGGCATGCCTCGTCGCGATCTGCGAGGCATTGGCCCTGCTGTTCCTGACGCCGCTCAAGACGGTCGAGCCCTATACGCTGCTCGTCGATCGGCAGACCGGTTTCGTCCAGCAGTTGAAGCCGCTCGAACCGCAGACGATGTCGCGCGACCGCGCGCTCACCCAATCCTTTCTCGTCCAATATGTCATCGCCCGCGAAGGGTTTGACATCAATTCGCTCCAGCAGGATTATCGCAAGGTCGCGCTCTGGTCGGCGGGGACCGCGCGTGACAGCTACATCTCGGGAATCCAGGCGTCCAATCCGCAAAGCCCGTTGGTGCAGCTTCCGCGCTCTTCGCTGATCGACGTCCAGGTCAAGAGCGTGACACCGATGGGAAGCGATACGGCGATGGTGCGCTTCGACACGCAGCGCCGCGACGCGGGCGGCCGGACGCTGCCGGCGCAGCCCTGGGTTGCGATCGTCCGCTATGGCTACAGCGACGAACCGATGAGCGTCGCGGACCGGATGGTCAACCCGCTCGGCTTCAAGGTCAGCGCCTACCGCAAGAGCGCCGAAGCGCTGATGTCGCCAGAAACCTCTGCGATCCCTTCTCAGACGATTCCCGCGGCCGGAGCCGGACCCCGGGCCGGGCAACGAACCGGACAGCCGCAGCAGGCACGGCCGTGATCGCGCGCGCGTCGACCCTTCTCCTCGCGCTGCTTCCGATCGTTTCGGCAGCCCAGGTGCGTCCCTATCCGGGGGCGGGGGATGCGCGCATGCAGACCGTCGATTATCAGCGCGACCAAGTCGTGCAGATCGAAGGCGCGCCCGGTTATCAGCTTCTGATTGCGCTGGCTCCCGACGAGCGGATCGAGAATGTCGCCATAGGCGACAGTGGCGCATGGCAAGCGGTCGCGAGCCAGAGCGGCAACATGCTCTTCGTGCGGCCGACCCAGGGCGGCGTCAGCACCAACATGACGGTCATCACCAGCGCGCGCTTCTATGCCTTCGATCTCGTACCTGCCGTCGGATTGCCGCCCTATGAGGTGCGGTTCCGCTATCCGGCCGAGGCGGGCGACGATTCTTCGGGGGCGCCGGCCGAAATGGGGCGGCAGGTCGGTGAGTATCGCCTGAGCGGCAGCAGGTCGCTGTGGCCCGCGCAGATGGGCGACGACGGCGTGAAAACCTATATCGACTGGCCGGCCGACGTCGCCCTCCCGGCCGTCTTCATCATCGACGACCATGGGCGCGAGCGGCTCGCGAACGGTTATATGCGCGGGCCTTTCTATGTCATCGACAGCGTCCACGAACGGCTGCTTTTCCGGATCGATCGAAAGACGGCGCGCGCCCGGCGCCATGCGCTGAAGGCGGAGGACGCAGCGAAAGAGGATGCACCATGACCGCGCCCGGTCCCGATCCGGCAGCCGCCGCCGAAACGGCGGAACGCGGTGCGATGCCCCGTGTCGCCCCGCCGCGGGCCGGGCTGTCGGCTATGGCGATCGCGATCCTGGCCATATTGGCCGCGGCCGTCCTTTTCTCGATCCTCGATGCCCGCCGCCGCGCGCTGACCGCACCGGCCGTGCGGCCTGCGCGCGCCGATGTCATTGGCGCACCACAAGCGCTTCCTCCGCTCTACATCCCGCCGGTGTCATATGACGCGGGCGCGCCGCCGCCCGATCTTCTCCAAAACGTCGAGCCGACGCCGCGCACAGCGCAAGCGCGTCCCGCACCGGTGCCGCCGCAACCGGCGCCACCCCAGCCCATGCCGCCGCAAACCTATGCCCCGCCGCCGGAGCCCGCGCCTCCGCCGCGGACGAGCAACGGCGCGATCCTGGTCATCGACGGGTCGCAGCCCGCCGCGGATCGCGTGACGGCATCGGGAGAAAGCGGCGCCCCCGCGAACCCGCGCGACGCGGCGTCGGCGCGCAGCCGCGCCGGGGCGATGTCGAACCGCTCGACGACGGTGCCGCAGGGTACGCTGATCCCTGCGGTGCTGGAAACCGCGCTCAATTCGACCGGATCGGGCTATGCGCGGGCACTGGTGCAGCGCGACGTCCATGGCTTCGACGGCAGACGGGTGCTCATCCCGCGCGGCAGCCGGCTGATCGGCGAATATCGATCGGATACCAGCCCCGGGCAGAAGCGCGCCTTCGTGACGTGGACCCGGCTGATCCGGCCCGACGGCGTCACGATCGCGATCGGCTCGCCTGCCACCGATCCGGTCGGCGTCGGTGGCATGCGCGCCAAGGTCAACAGCCATTTCTTCGAACGCTTCGCCGGATCGATCCTGCAATCGGCGATGCTGATCGGGGGTAATATCGCCGCGCGGTCGGCGGGCGATTCGGTCGTGATCGCGCTTCCCGGCGCTTTGCCCGGCGCCAGCGTCACCACCCCCGCCACGCAGATTCCTCCGACGCTCAGCGTCCGGCAGGGCACCAGCATCAGCGTGTTCGTGGCGCGCGATCTCGATTTCACCGGGGTAGAGGCCGCGCAATGATGGCGATAGCGCCCGCCGGGAAAGTCTATCTGCACAGCTATCTCGCGCCGCTCTTCTTCGCGCTGGAGCGCGCCGACGTCACCGACATCTATATCAACCGGCCCGGCGAGTTGTGGCTGGAAACGCTGGGCGGCCGGATCGAGCGGCACGACGTTCCGGCGCTCGACGCGCCGCTGCTGGCCCGGCTGGCGCGGCAGGTCGCCGCGCTAGGCCATCAGGGGATCAGCCGGGAGCATCCGTTGCTCTCGGCCGGCCTGCCCGACGGTTCGCGTATCCAGATCGTCGCGCCGCCGGCGACGCGCGGCGACCTGGCGCTCGCCATCCGCAAGCATGTCGCGGCCGACCTCGCGCTCGACGATTATATCGCGGCCGACGCGTTCCGGCAGGTCCGCATCGCCGGGGACGCGGCGACTGCGATCATCGGGCGGGTGAACGACCTCGTCGCGGCCGGCGATATCGCCGCGGCCCTGCGCGAGGCGGTGCGCGGGCGGCTCAACATTCTGATCTCGGGCGGCACCTCGTCGGGCAAGACGACCTTTCTCAATGCGCTGATCCGCGAGATTCCGGCCGAAGAAAGGTTGATCCTGATCGAGGACACGGCCGAAATCCGGCTGGCACACGCCAATGCGGTCGGCCTGATCGCCGCCCGCAGCGCGCTGGGCGAGGCGGCGGTCAGCGCCAACGACCTGGTGTCGGCATCGCTGCGCATGCGCCCCGACCGCATCATCCTGGGCGAACTGCGCGGCCCGGAGGCCTTCGCCTTCCTGCGCGCCGTCAACACAGGGCACCCGGGATCGATGACGACGATCCACGCCGACGGCGTCGACCGCGCGTTCGAACAATTGGCCCTGCTCGTCCTGGAAGGCGGCTCGACTCTCCAGCGCCTCGACATCATCGCCTATGCGCGCGCGACAATCGACCTGGTCGTCCAACTCAAACGCGACGCGACCGGCCGGAGCGTGTCCGAAATACTGGTGCGAGGGTCGCGGGGATGGCATGATTGAAGGAACGAGAGTAGGCAAGGCGGAGGCATTTCGCCCGTCGCGGTCACCAGCCGGTTCTCGACATCATAGACATAGCTCGTCATCCCGTCGTCCGTCAGGTTGCCATTCGCGTAGGCGAACACCGCCGGCCCCGCGCTGACATACTGGTTAAGCCCGTCGGCCGGATCCGTGCGGTCAATATTATAATGCGCAGTGCAAGCTTAAGCGTCGTTGCTCCGCATCACATTCAAAAGAAGAGCAGTCACAGTTTACGAGTTAAGTAAATTTCCACCATAGTTCCGTGAATTCGAAAGCTTATCTTCGATCAAAAAATTTCACCGCAACACTTAAAATAAAAAATATTATAGCAGCATCTACGGCCCCTATCAGGGCAAAAAATAGCCCAGGTCTCTTTTCAAAAGACCAGTCGAATGAAAAAATAAAAATCAGGTGGATCAAAGATATGATAGTCGCCAATGACCAAAACCACCATTTAGATCGGCACTCCCAGAACAAGGCAAAAGTTAGGAAAACAACACCGAATGCAAACATCGAAACTATGCCACGTTGCGGTTGCCCAAGCGCGATGAAAACTAGGAATATAGATATACAAAATACGGCGGTCAAACCTCCCCAGAGTCGCGGCGCGGCATGAATATCAGGAACTTTGTCGAACATCATTTTGATTTCCTACAAGTTTTATAGTCCTGGTAGGCGTAATAGGCGTCTGTAGCCAAGGCTGTAACGCCCAAAAATGTTCCAAGGGCCTTAACTCCAGTCACAATCTTAGAATTTGGGAATGGCACCTCAGCCGTTGCACCGCCACTAGCAAGTGCGCCAGCACCAGCCAAAGATAAAGAGGTTGCGGTACGTCCAGGCTGTGCGGGGTCGCTCCCGCCAATAGTGTTCGAAACGCCAAGAGCTGTTACTGCAAGTCCAGCTGTAAGCTTGGCGCCAGTCCCAAGCGGAGTGAAGTTAAGGGCCACTGCGCCCGTATCCAGAAGGAGTGCCGCTCCATTCTTTTTTCCGCTCTCGACGGCACAGTCAAAAACAGACTGTTTTTCCTTTTTCGGCTTCGGCTCTTCCCGCCTGTCTCCTGCTGGTCTGTTAACGACCCCAAGCTTCAGCGCACTATTTTCGGGTATCGGACGTTTACCATAAACGCAAATGTCGGAAGACCCATCCCTGCATATGGTCATCCCGCTCGGATCACTTCCATTGATCGGATCATTGCCGACATAGGCATAGAGGTTGATCTGGTCGTCATACCCCACCGGATCGGTCTGCATAAACCGGCCGAGCGTCGGCGAGTAGAAGCGGGCCTTGTAATAATACATGCCGAGGTCGGCGATCCAGGCCTGGCCGGTATATTGGAACCGTCCCCAGTTCGACGCGCCGGGGATGCCGTAGTCGTCGTAGCTGTTCACTCCCAGCCGGCCGCCTGAGCAGTTGGCATAGGCGACGATCGAGCCTTGCTGGTCGGGGTGCAGGAGCCGCGTCCCCGAGCAGTCGAGCGCGCCGCCCTCGTCCTGCAGCAGCGGCTCGTCCGCCCCCGGGCCCCAGGCGAACCGCCGCCGGATCGCGTGCGACCCGTCATACTCCACCGCCACATGATCGCCCTCGTACACGAACTGCGTCACGCCCTGCGCCGTGCTCGAGGTTTTCCACAGGCGCCCCAGCGGGTCATAGGACAGCGTCGTCCCGCCCGTCGCGCTCACCAGCCGGTTCTCGGCATCATAGACATAGCTCGTCGTCCCGTCGCCCGTCAGATTGCCGTTCGCGTCATAGACGTTCCACAATCCTTTTGCGGCCTATTTGGGTTGACCTTCTTGTGCTCCCGACCGCCCCGAAAAAAATAGGGAGCCCAGAAACACAACAAACGAAATCAGTGCTATCCAAGGGTTAGCGACCGGGTGCTCGCCTGCCTTGAATGCGATAGCGATCTGCAACATAACTATCGAAAAAAATAACAGAATGAACCTAGTTTTCAAACTTCCGCTAAAAAACCAGATCAAAGCAAATACGAAAATGTCCATTATTAAAGTTATCGGCAAAAGCTCTCGCATAACATAAACAGAAATTGCTACGCCCAACAGATAGAAAACGCAATTCAACCATATCAATATTGCCAATCTTGTCATATCGCTCGACATTATATTAATATCCTGTATTCTCGGGCCTCGCTGCGTCCGCCCCTTTTCCGTAGGCAATGTCCGAAGCTACGTCGCCAGCTTCATTCCTCAAACTCTTTGGAACGACGGCCTTGGGTCCAGGAATAAGGGAAATAGCGGCGTCACCCAAGGCGTCTCCGTTTCCAGCTAAGAATCTTATTCCATGTCCTCCCAGCTGTATGACATCGCCGATGGCGGCGACAAACAGCCCTCCCGCCGCGCCGACACCTGTTACGGCGCCAATGCCCGCGATTGCCAAACCCGCATTCTCGAGAAACTCTCCGGTCTCTGCAAGGCGCTCGCCAAATTGATCCCATCCGGCATCACAGGGTTTAGACTCTTTTTGCTGCGTTTCTGTTTTCCGCGTATCGGGTTTGCACGCCCACCCTCTGCAAGTTCCATCGGCCTTTCCCTGCACCCCCAATTTGAGGAAGCTGTTATCGGGGCACCGACCTCCCGCTCTCGATAATTCCGTCGAACCATCGGGACCGTCAACGACCATCCCCAAACCACAAAGGCCGTTCGGATCGATGAGATTGATCGGATCGCTTCCGACGTAGCCATACAGATTCATCCCGCTCTCATACCCGACCGGATCGGTCTGCAGGAACCGGCCGAGCGTCGGCGAGTAGAAGCGGGCCTTGTAATAATACATGCCGAGGTCGGCGATCCACGCCTGGCCGGTGTATTGGAACCGTCCCCAGTTCGACGCGCCGGGGATGCCGTAATCGTCGTAGCTGTTCACCCCCAACCGGCCGCCCGCGCAGTTGGCGTAGGCGACAATCGAGCCCTTATTTCCCGTGCATAGCCCTGGCTGTTCATTTTGCGGCAAGACTCATCAGGAATCGGGCTACATCCGAAGGCGTCTTGAGCGATGCAAAGTCGAAGCCTTTGAAGTCGTAGCGGCTAAGGTCCAGATTGAGCTTTTCCGTAATGGGATCAATCAAATCGTCGCGAACCTCTTCCGGACCCATAGCATATACTTCTGCGAGATCATCTTCTGGAAGCGGCCTAAAATCCTCAACGAAGGCTTGGTTATTCCGTAGATGGTCCCAGAGCGATCGAGTGATCTCATCATGCCGGGAGCCATCTTCAATCCCGCGCGAAAACACCTCCCAAGTCACGTGCTTTCGTTCCGCACGAAGCCGCTTTTGGCGTCGCGAGCGAAAGGGAAAGGCAAATCGATAGAATGAAGACTTAGTCATCGCTCAGTGTACACGCAGCTATGGAAATACCGTCATAAGCGAGCAGTGCCCAGCCAACTACCGGAATACCTCGGCCTACTACCGTGGCAACCCTAGCTGAAGCTCGAAGGCTGACGCCATTCCCTATGCCGGGAAACCCTGTCACAGTCGGAACTTGGACAGGCAATTTTGCATTTCCAAAAACGGCCCGCGAAGCGCGACTTGCAACCGAAGTGTTAGGCGTCGCCCCTCCGAATTTCCCCCGCGTAGGCACAACGTTTGCCCCAGAAGCTGCTGCGGCTGCTGACCCGGCCTCACCCAAACCGAACTGGTCAAGTGCGCATTGCCCCGCTTTTTCGAGTGTCGAAGGCTCCTCCTTTTGCGGCGCTTCTGTTTTCCGCGTGTCGGGTTTGCACGCCCATCCTCTGCAAGTTCCATCGGCCTTTCCCTGCACCCCCAATTTGAGGAAGCTGTTATCGGGGCACCGACCTCCCGCTCTCGATAATTCCGTCGAACCATCAGGACCGTCAACGACCATCCCCAAACCGCAAAGGCCGTTCGGATCGATGAGATTGATCGGATCGCTTCCGACGTAGCCGTACAGATTCATCCCGCCTTCATACCCTACCGGATCGGTCTGCAGGAACCGGCCGAGCGTCGGCGAGTAGAAGCGGGCCTTGTAATAATACATGCCGAGGTCGGCGATCCACGCCTGGCCGGTGTATTGGAACCGCCCCCAGTTCGATGCGCCGGGGATGCCGTAATCGTCGTAGCTGTTCACACCCAGCCGGCTGCCCGCGCAGTTGGCGTAGGCGACGATCGAGCCCTGCTGGTCGGGGTGCAGGAGCCGCGTCCCCGAGCAGTCGAGTGCGCCGCCCTCGTCCTGCAGGAGCGGCTCGTCCACCCCCGGGCCCCAGGCGAACCGCCGCCGGATCGCGTGCGACCCGTCATATTCCACCGCCACATGATCGCCCTCGTACACGAACTGCGTCACCCCCTGCGCCGTGCTCGAGGTTTTCCACAGGCGTCCCAGCGGGTCATAGGACAGCGTCGTCCCGCCCGTCGCGCTCACCAGCCGGTTCTCGGCATCATAGACATAGCTCGTCGTCCCGTCGCCCGTCAGATTGCCGTTCGCGTCATAGGTGAACGCCGCCGGGCCCGCGCTTGTATACTGGTTCAGACCGTTCGCCGCATAGGCGCGATCCGCCGCCACATAGCCGGTGAAGGCATAATCGTCGTTGTCGCGCGTCCGTGTCGCGATCTGCGACGCCGCATTATAGCCGAGCGTCGTCGCCGCATTCCCCGTGCCGCCCGCAAAATGCTGCCCCAGCGCCGCCAGACGCGACACCGCGTCATAGCCGTAGCTGGTCCAGCTCGCCCCCTGCGCCCGCTGCGTCCGCCGGCCCAGCGTGTCGTGGGTCAGCGTCAGGAACGGCGTCGTCCCCAGACCGTTCGTCCAGCCCATCGTCAGCATCCGCCCGCCGGCGTCGTACACTGTGTCGAACCGCGTGCCGTCGGGATGCGCCACCCGCGTCCGGTTCCCCGCCGCGTCATATTGATAGCCGATCGTCCGGCTTACCCCGCCCAGCGTCGTCGTCTCCGAGGTCAGCCGGCCATAGCCGTCATAGGCGTTGGTCACTCCTTCGCCCGCCGACGAGCCGAACCGTGCCCAGGTCTGAAGCCCGCGCAGGTCGTAGGCGTAATGAACGCTGTACCCCGCCGCCCCGCTCGCCGATGCCGGAACCGTCTTCACCGTCATCCGGTTCAGATTGTCGTACTGATAGTAGAGCGTCACCCCGTCGCGCTTGCGCAGCGACGTGCGGTTGCCCGCCGCGTCATAACCATAGGCCTCGTAATCCGCCGCGTTCACCTGTCCCGGCACCGTCTGCGACGGGAAGGTCCAGCGCGACAGGCGGTCGAACCCGTCATAGGCCAGCGTCGCCAGATTGCCGTTCGCGTCCTTCACCGACGCCTGCTTGCCGTTCGCCGTATAGGTATAGGTCGCGTAATCCTGTTGCAGCGGCGTCGCATAGGCCTTCTGGATCTTGAGCAACTGGCCCGCCGCGTCGTGCGTGTTGCGCGTGATTCGGTCGGGGCCGTCGGCGCCCGCCGTTCCCGGCGTGCAGGCGTCGGACGGCAGCGACGCGAACGCCGCCGGGTTCATGCGCACGGTCTGGCAGATCGGCTGGCCGCGGTCGTCGAACGAGGCGCTCGTCACCCGATAGGTCGTGCCGCCCGCCACGGTCGCCGTCCGGACCGGATTGCGGCGCGCGTCATAATCGGTCTGCACGCTGCTGACGACGGTCAGCGTGCTGCTGGTCGCGTCGGGGATCGTTCCCGTCTCCGCCAGCGTCACCTTGTCGTCGGATGCGCGGTAGGTGTAGCGCGTCGCCGGGCGGCTGCCGTCGGCGTTGGCGGGACCGATCTCCCACGTCTTGCGTCCCAATATGTCGTATCGGAAATAGCGCGCGTCGTCGGTGCCCGCCAGCGGCCCGTCCTGGACCAGCAGGCGGCCCGCGGCATCATAGCTGTAGCCCGTCGTCGCCGAGGTTCCCGCGACGCCGTCGACCACCGTCTCGGTCGCGGGCAAGGCGGTCTTGCCCACATAGCTGTATTCGGTCCTCCACTCGGCGCTCGTCCCGCAGGTCGTGCCGAGCCCGCAGGTGCGGACGAGGACCGGCGCGGTGAACGACGTGCCATAGCTCAGATAGGTGGCGCGCCGTACCCCCGTGCTGTCGGCGGGGTCGGTCCGCTGGATCAGCCGGCCCTTGTTGTCATAGACATAGTCGGTCGTCCGCCCGAGGCCGTCGGTGTAGGAGGTCGGCCGGAAGCAGAGCACCTGCCGCACGGCGCAGGCGGCGGTGTCGATGGCGGCGCTTTCGGTCACCGCCGTCAGCGACGAGCCCGGCTTGGGATAGCTGATCTTCGACACGATATTGCCATAGTCGTCATAGGTCGCGCTGACCTTGTTGCCCTCCGGCAGTGTGACGAGGGTCGGCCGATAATTGGCGCCGTAGCTGTAGGCGGTCGTTCGGCCGATCGAATCGACCGCCGATTTGATCAGCCGCACGCCGGGCCCTGCCGATTGGATCGCGTAGGTAACATGATAGCCGGCCGGGCCGTTCACCACGACATTGTCGTAAGTATAGCCCGTGGGCTCCGGCGCAGCCTGCAGATTGCCGTAGGTATAAGTCCACGACACGCCGTCACGGACCACCGATGCGACGACATTCTTCCCCCCGCCCGCGGGAATGGGAGTCGGCGTCACGGTCAGGTGCGTCCCCGATTCGCCGGGCAGCGAGAGGCTGACCGTCGACCATTCGGGCGCGCTGCGGATGCCGTTGTTGCAGCCCGAGCAGGTGTAGGTGCGGCCCGACAGGTCGGTGATCGTGCCCGTCGCGGTATAGTCGAGCTGCCCCAATGTCGTTCCGGGGTCCGCAATGGCATAGAGCCTGGCCTGCCGAATCCAGGTCCACGACGGATAGTTGACGTCGCTGCCCTCATAGGTGAATTCGATCGCATAACCGATGTTGCTGCTCATCCGGGCCAGCCGGTGATGGATCGGTCCCGCGCCGCTCGAATAAGTCTGCTTGTTGTAACTGAAGGAGATGATCTCACCGTCGGGGTAGGTGATGCTCGACGCATAATACCAGACCTGCCGCTGCGCCGTGCCGCTGTCGAACTGAAGCGAGTTGTAATTATAGACGGCGCCGCTGCCGCTCTCGGTGAACTGATAGGGGCCGCCGTCGACGATATTGCCCTCGATCAGCGCACCGTTTGATTTCTCATTGGTGCAGACGTCGTCATATCGGCATCGGAAGAGTTCCGACGTCGATCCGCCCGTGTGAACGGCGATCGACGATTCGATATAGCTGCCCATCCCGCCCCAGATGTCGGCGCGAAGATGCGGCACCGCATTCTGAAGCGCATCGAAGCGAAGCCGCGGCGCCGCCGGAACCGAAAGGGTCGGGACGTCGACCCGGATCAGTCCGGTTCCGATATTGACGTTGTTGACGTCGGGCTGCGTCTCCAGCGGCGTGATCACCGTCGCGGTCGTCTGCGCCGACGCCGGCGCGGTCGCCGCGGCGCCCAGCAGGGCGGCTGCGGCCCAGGCCGCCGCCCGAATGAAGACATGCCGTGCCCCTTGCCTGTTCACCTTTGCCCCCCGCTTGCCGTCAAGTTCCTGCTGCCGCGCCCCGATCATTGGTAGCATGTGCTCGTTGTGCCGGTCGTCTTGTAGGTGATCGATCCGGTCGCCGTTCCGCCAACGCTGTTCTTCACCACATAGGACAGCACGCTCGTGTTGCCCGGCGCGTAGCCGACGAACTGCACCGTCGTGCTGCTGATCACCGAGGCATCGACGACGGAATTATGCGTCACCGAGACGAGGGTCAGCGGTGTATGCCCGTTCGGATCATAATCGTTCGCGACGACATTGTAGGTGCGCACGCTGCCGCACGCCCCGCTGACGCTGTCGGCCACTGCGACCGGCGCCGCGGGTGTCGGCGTCGGTGTGGGGGTAGGCGTCGGCGTCGAGCCGCAAGCGGTGACTCCCGCTCCCACGGTGTAGCGTGTCCGGTTCCCCGCCGCATCGAAGCAGGTCGCCGTGCCGACCGTCGCATTGGGGCCGCCGCTGACCGTCGAGGTCGTCAGCCGGCCCAGCGCATCATAGCTATAACTGACCGTCTCGGTCGCCCCGGCCCCCGCCGCCACCAACAACGCCGCACCACCGCACGACGACAATAGCACCGCCCTCTGCCTGCCCATCAAGACGCCCCCCAGACGCGATTATGTCACAAACGACAGACACTGAATAGCGTGTCCTTTGGGATAAGTAGAATCAATAATTTATGGGTGATGATGAAAAATTATGCTTCCAATTCTGGGAAAAGAATCCGTTACCGGATACGTATCAGGGAAATCGGTGATTACCGGTTCAATTACAGCTACCCCACGTGCGCAAGCAATAAGTGTCATCACGGCGCTGTAAGGCAGAGAGGACAGTTCCGTGCTCTCGGATTCGGTTTAACCTACTTGGGCTGGTTCTATCCAATACTCCGTTCGCGGCAGCAGAGAAATAAGTGCATCATGTATCAGCATACGCACTGGAAACGTCGTGGAAAAGGGATGATACGTTCGTTGACCGAGATCACAATGATCCACCAGCGGCAAGCGCTGCGCCCCGCTCATCATCGCAGACCTCCCGAACTATGCTAACAGGTCGCCAGCTCTGGCCCCGTGCGTGAAGCGCCGCAGGATCGTCCCGCCGCCGTCATGTTCATGGCAAATAAGTCCGCTCGCGCTGCGCGTCTCGTAAAGCCGGACTCCGCTGCACCACATAATTGCGGAACACTGGAAAGAGCGAGGCGAATTATAAATAAAATGGCGCCTAACAGATCTTCGTCAATTAGGTATATTTCTATAGAAATTTTTTCCTATTTACTTTACTTTTATTTCTTTTTAGGCGAATGCTATCTAACTCTATCTTAAGAGAACTTAAATCTGATGGAGGCTTAGTGTTTCCTGGTTTGTCAAATGATGCTATCCATCTGTCGTCGGCACCAGATTGAACTAAGGCTTGGCCTTCATCATTAAGATCACTCAACATGACGATAACATTATCTATTGATGAATAATATATATCCTTTTTTAGTAAGTCATTATTCCTAAAAATGATAACAGATTGCTATATATATTCCTTGTTTGCTCATTCCACTTCTCGTCTCTAACCCAGATCTCTGGATTATCCTGGTCCTTTTTTAGGACCGATCGTCCCAAGCGTGTGGGCATATCTATCAGCTTATAATCAATTTTTTCATTGGCATCTTCTTACTTCACTTACGCTCGATGCTTGGCACAATTGTCCCGTCGAACGATCACGAATATGATCTCCGCCAGCATCGCGTATGCGTTCCTCCTTGGCCAAGTTGTTGGTCCTTTCGAGCAGTAGGGCTGGTCGTCTCCACGGTACGAGCTTTTCCATCCCGTATGACGGCATGATCGACCCGCTTAGCTTCTCCAGTTTTCGGATCGCGAACGATCTCACCCTTACTATTTCGCAGAGTGCTTTGCCCTTGGATTCTCGCTCCAGGATTTTCACGGCGCAGAGCAGTCGCCACTTCTCTTTCGCGTCGAGTACCGTTCGCAGCATTGTTGGCAAGTCGCTCAGCTCGTGTGTTTGTGCAGCAACAGCGGCTGCTCCGACGTCGGGTGTTGGCCCACCCAAAACATCGATGGCGACGGCAACTATCGTTAGAGCGGTCAGGGCGCGATCGGCGATATCGCTCCATGTCAGGCTTGAGTTGACGCAAGCCGTTCCCGTCGTAATGCAAGGCGACTCCACGCCGGTAGGATCAACCCGGTTGACCGGGTCATTCCCGACGTATGCATATAGGTTGACCTGATCGTCATACCCGATGGGATCGGTCTGCAGGAACCGCCCGAGGGTCGGCGAGTAGATCCGCGCCTTGTAGTGGTACATGCCGAGGTCGGAGAGCCACACTTGCCCCGTGTACTGGAACCTGCCGATGTTCGTCGCGTCGGGAACGCCCCATTCGTCGTAGCGGTTGATCCCCGCCGGCGTCCCGCTCGCGTCGGCCGCCGCGACGATGCCCCCCTGATGGTCCGCGAACAGCATGTGCTGCGTCGCGGTCGTCATCGCCGCGCCCTCGAACCACGCCACCGGGTCGTCGGACCCCGCCCCGTGCGTGTAGCGCCGCAGGATCGTCCCCACGCCGTCATATTCCGCGACAAGCTCGTCCCCGTCATATTCATGGCGCACCAGACCGCTTGCGCCGGCCGTCTCGTATAGACGCCCCAGCGGGTCGTAGCGCAGGCTCGCGTGCAGCGTGCCGGTATAGGCCAGCGCGGCGCAGTTGGTATTGCCGCTCCCCTGCGCCCGCGCCTCCACCAGACGGTTCTCCACATCGTAGAGGAACACGCTGCTGCCGTCCGCCGTCAGATTGCCGTTCGCATCGTAGCAGAACGCCGAGCCGCTCGACGTCGACACATATTGGTT